>ERZ842401.21-NODE-21-length-183484-cov-15.065562_pt1 | contig 183484 bp, 154 predicted proteins | sample MGYA00521270_ERZ842401 | MGnify/ENA primary metagenome ERZ842401 (study PRJEB31892, sample SAMEA3878208) | bioreactor metagenome | biome: Moose rumen | place: Sweden | collected 2011-10 | study: EMG produced TPA metagenomics assembly of the PRJEB12797 data set... | reverse complement strand
TACAAAATGTATGCTGACCTGTAAGCAATATGCGGTGGTTGAGCGTGTCGAAACCTCCGATTGCTTGATTCTGTGGTTTCGATACGACCTTCGGTCTACAGGACCACCGATCTCAGCATACTTTCTGTAACACCACCGAATAATTAGACAAAAAAAAGGGGCTGTCGTTGCCCCCCTTTTTTGAAAACTAATCTAATGGCGGGATATTTATAATCCATTTTCCGTTATTTTTCTTAACATAATAATAAATTAAATCCATATCATTTTGCACTTCAACGGCTTTAACGTATGTTTCAGAAATGTAGCGGATTTCGGAAATGGTGCGATTTGTTCGGGCGGGAACAAAAACGTACTTAAAATAATCTTCAAGGCTTTTCAACTGAATGCCTTTTACTGGCATTCTGTTTTGAGCCTTTCGGAGATTTGCAAGTTTTGACCAATACGCTTGTGAATCGTGGTCGATGTATTCGAGCCATTTTTTATAATTTTTGTCTTTCATAATGAGTGCGAGTTCGGAAATCATGCTCATAATTTCCTTTTTGTCCGATTCAAACGTATCTTTTGATATATTGAGATTTCCGACAGATCGCGAATATTCGTCTTTTGGCAGTTCCTCTGTTTTTGGTTCAACTTTTGGCTCTGGCTCTGGCGTTTTTGCGACTGGCGCGGGAGTCGGCTTTGTTTCTTGTTTTGGCGGCGTCGTTTCCTTTTTGGGTTCTTCTTTTTTTGGTTCGGCTTTTTTTACGGGGCGACGCACAACTTGGTCTGGATTTGTAACCTCTCCTGCACTAGACCACATCGACATTCCTTGAGCAGCGTGGAGTTGTACGATTGAAAATAACGTCATTGTAAAAAGTGCTGCGATTTTTTTCATTGTTTTTCTCCATTCTCTCCACATTCTATGTCATTATGGCGAATTTTTCGATAGAATGTAACGGTTTTTAGATAAAACGCACAGAAAGGAAAAACGTTATGAGAAATATTCTTTTTGAGATAATCGAAAAGCGAAAAAATGACATTGAACGGCTCGGCTACGATTTTGGCTTTGACGTTCCAAAACAAAGGCAGCGACCAATTCATCCGTTTCTTTTGGAGCGTGGCGCGATTCTTGAAATAAAACGCGCTTCTCCAAGTAAAGGCGACATCGCACCCGCTCTCGACCCCGCGTCTGTTGCAATAAAATACGCAGAATCGGGGGCAAAAGCAATTTCTTGCCTTACGGAAATGAATTATTTTAAGGGAAGTCTTTTGGATTTTATGAGCGCGGCTTCTGCTCTCGATTCTTTTTGTGCAAAAATGGGCACACCGATTCCCGCTTTGCTTAGAAAGGATTTTTTGCTTTGCGAAGAAGACATTGACGTATCGTATCGCGCGGGGGCGGACGCGGTTTTGTTGATTGCTCGCATTCTCGATGAAAAGACGATTTGCAATATGGCAAAAGCTTGCGCTGCGCGAAATCTCAACATTCTTTTGGAAGTGCGAAAAGAAGAAGACCTTGAAAAACTTGCGGCAGTTCTTTCCGTAGTTGACAAAAAATTTGTTGTTGCGGGCGTAAATTCGCGCGATTTGAAAAATTTTTCCATAGACACGCTCATTCCCGCTTCTCTTTTTGAAAAAATCGTAAACATCGGCTCATCTCGCCTCGTTTTTGAAAGCGGAATTTTGACTCCCGAAGCCGCTTCCTTTGCTTCCTCGCTTGGATTCCACGCTATATTGCTCGGCGAGGCTGCTGCAAAAAATCCAACGAGGGCAAAAGAATTCGTTGGCGCGTTTGAAAAAACGGGCGAAAACGCAAACGGAAAAAGTTGGCGGGAGTTTTCGACGCTTTTGAAAAAAAATCGTCCTTTTGTAAAAATTTGCGGACTTACGCAAGAAAAAGACGCGCTTTTGGCAGCGGAAATGGGCGCGGACATGATAGGATTCGTTTTTCACAGAAAATCAAAGCGATTTTGTACGCCTGAAAACGCTCAAAAAATCATTTCCGAAGTCAAAAATCGATTTGGAGAAAAAGCTCCAAAAGCCGTTGCCGTAATCGTTGACAAAGAATGCGAAGAATCACGGGCGGTTTTTGATTTGACGCGGCGCGGAGTTTTTTGGAAAGTGCAGTTTCACGGAAATCCTGCTCCCAAAATGAGCGATGAGGCTTGGGCGGATATTCCGCGCTATTCGGCACTTCGCGTTTCAAAAAAAGAAGATGCTTTTGCAGTTTCCGCGCTTTTTGAAAATGGAGAACCGCGCGTTTTGATTGATTCGTTTGTGCCAGAATGCGAGGGTGGTACGGGTGAGCGAATCGCGGAGGAAACCGTGAGCGCGTGTGCGCGTTTTGGAAAACTCTGGCTTGCTGGCGGAATAAATCCAAAGAACGTTTTTGAAATTGCAAAAAAATTCAATCCAGAATTGATAGATTGCGCGAGCGGAGTTGAAGAAAGCCCTGGAATCAAGTCGGCAAAAAAAATGCGAGCATTATTCGATTCTCTTTTGGAAGGGCAAAAATGAGAAAAGTGTTCGTTTTTCTTTTCGCGCTCTTTTGTGCTCAAAACGGTTTTTCGCTCATAATTTATCGCCCTGAAAATTCAAAAAACATAAACGACCTTCGCTGTTATATCAAAATCGAAAATGAAAACGGCGAGGACATTTCAGAAAAAATCCCCGCTTGGTTTGAGTTTGTGAGCGAAAAGGGTAAGTTTTCAAGATTTAAGAAAAAACCGTATCTTTTGGGCGGAATGGCAGCGCACGTTTTTTTGGGAACGGGAAAGTTTAAGATTTCCGTTTACACGACAAAAGAAGACGCGGAAGGTTTTTCGCTTCCTGAAAAGATAAAAAAAGAATGGACGAGCGATTTCTTTGAATTGAGGAGCGACAATCCGCTGAACGTGATTTTTGTGAATCCTGTTTCCGACGAAAACGGATTTTACAACGGAAAATGGCACATCGATTACCGCGCCCCGCGATTTTATCTTTTTACAAAGCCCTATCGCTCTTAAATTTTTTTTTGAGGAGCGTTCCGTTTCAAAACGGTCTATTGATAGGGCAGTTTTTTTTTGATACTATGTTTCTATAAATAGAAACACGACGCGGTGGTTGAACTTGTCGAAACCGCCGTTCGACGAAAAGGAGTTTTTTATGGCAAATGCAACCACCCATTCAGATAACGGATTTTTTGACACATTTGGCGGAAAATATGTCGCCGAAGTTTTGCGGCGCCCGCTCGACGAGCTTGAAGCGGCTTTTACCGAAGCGATGGCGGACAAAGCATTTTTAGACGAACTTGACATTATCCGCCGCGACTACATCGGGCGTGAAACGCCGCTCTATTTTGCTCCCACGGCAACAAAATTGCTTGGAGGCGCACAGATTTACATCAAACTCGAAGGCTTGGCGAACACCGGCGCGCACAAAATCAACAACGCCTTCGGGCAGTGCTTGCTTGCAAAGCGTATGGGAAAAAAGCGCATTATCGCGGAGACGGGTGCGGGTCAGCACGGCTTGGCTACGGCGGCGGCGTGTGCAAAACTTGGATTAGATTGTACTATATATATGGGCGAAGTTGATGTGCGCCGACAGCAGCCGAATGTGGCGGCAATGGAACTCTACGGTGCGCGCGTTCACCCAGTCACTTCGGGAAGCCGTACGCTCAAAGACGCAGTAAACGAAGCCATGCGCGACTGGGCGGCAAATCCCGACAGCACGCATTATGTTATGGGAAGCGCGCTCGGTCCCGCTCCTTTTCCCGACATCGTTCGCGAATTTCAGAGCGTTATCGGGCGCGAGGTGAAGCGGCAGGCGGCAGAGCGCGGAATCAAAATTGGCGCGATGGTCGCGTGCGTGGGCGGCGGCTCAAACTCAATTGGCTTTTTTGAGCCGTTCATCAATGAAAAAGAGCCGCGTCTTATCGGAGCAGAAGCGGGCGGAATCGGCCCGAATGTGGGCGAAAACGCAAGCCGCATGACCGGGAACGCTGCCCGCGATGGCATTTTGCAGGGCTACAAATCGCGTTTCTTGCTCGACGCGGACGGACAGGCTCTTCCCACGCGAAGCATTTCCGCAGGTCTTGACTACTGCGGCATCGGTCCTCAACTTGCCGCACTCGGCAGAAGCGGTCGCGTAGAATTCACTTCGGTTTTGGACAAAGACGCGCTTGAAGCCGTGAGTTTTTTTGCCAAAAACGAAGGCATTTTGTTCGCGCTCGAAAGCGCGCATGCGGGAGCGGCGGCAATCAAAATCGCCCGCGAAATCCCGCGCGACCAAGCCATCATCATCAACATGAGCGGTCGCGGCGACAAAGATGTGTTCATCACCAGCCCCGTGTTCCGCCCGAACGAGTGGCTTGACTTTTTGCACGCGGAGATTGAGCGACTGGAAGCAAATAAAGACATCCATGATGCGAAAATCATGAATAAAGCCGATTAAATCCGCGAGTTTTCGGAACGAAAACTCGTCAGGAACGCGCAAGCGTTCCGAATATACATGACGCAAAAATCATGGCATCTGCGCGTTAGCGCATTTATCGAATAGTCTATTGCTTGAAAAAAGGATTTTGATTTGCTCGTTGATTTTCACACGCATCTTGACCAATACGATGAAAAATCGCTCGCACTTGCCGTTGATTGCATTGTGCAAAACAAAATCCTCACGCTTTCGGCAAGTTGCGCTATCGACTCTTGGCGCAAAAATCTTGAAATCGCAAAACGCGCTCCTGCTTTCATCATTCCGACTTTTGGCGTTCATCCCTCGTATTGCAAAAATCTTCCGCAAAACGAGGGCGAACTTTCTGCATTTTTAGAGCCGTATTTTTCATCGAGCGCGATAATTGGCGAAATCGGACTTGATTTTGAATGGGAAACGGAAATTCCGCACGAAACGCAAGAAACGGTTTTTCTTTGTTGCCTTGACCACTGCCATCGGAACAAAAAATTCGCCGTGATTCACACAAAAGGCGCGGAAGCGCGGATTTGCGAGATTTTGCGCGATTTTCCCGACGCAAAGCCGATTATTCATTGGTACGACGGCGACGAAAAATCGTTTCGCACATTTTGTGAGCGCGGGTTTTATCAAACGTTCGGTTGCGAAGTGCGATATTCAGAGCGGATTCAGCGATTTTTGAACATGACTCCCGCGGAATTATTGCTTTCTGAAACCGACAATCCGACGGGAGAGCCGTGGTTGTGCGAAAAACGCGGAATCACAAACATTGACAATTCCCCGCTTTTGATTCGGCGCGTGGTGAGCGACATGGCAAAAGTCAAAAATATAAAAGAAAGCGAAATGGAAGCGATTTTGGAAGCGAACGCACAGCGCATTTTGCTTGAAGCGCGCGGATTTACGCAAAAATGAATGTCGCAAGCGAGATGAGTTCGCTCATTTGCACAAAAAATCCTGCCGTGTCGCCCGTGATTCCGCCAAAATTCCGCTTTGTCAGCACAAAATACCACAAAAAAACGGCAAGCGAAGAGGCGGTAACGGCAATTCCGCTTTTTCCGAACAAAAAAATGGCACAACCTGAAACGGCAACAAACCAGCCTCTGCACCAAAAAGCCGTAAATCGTTTTGCACTCGCGCTTTTGAAAGTGTGAACAAGCCCGCTTTTTTTTGCAATCGGAAACGTGGCAACGGAGAGTGCGGAAAGCAGTCGGCTTTGAAAAAAAATCAACGAAACGGGAAAAAAATCCATAAATCGAACGAAACAATTTTCAAATCGGTGCGCTGATTTTGCTCCAAAAAAAGAATCAAACAATTCATACGAAAAAACAAAATACGAAAGAAAATACAAAACGCACGACAAAACCGCAAACGCACCCGCTCGGCTGTCTTTCAAGATTTCGAGTTTTTTTTCGCGGGGAGCGTGGCTTCCCAAAGCGTCGCTCGTGTCCATAAATCCGTCGAGATGGATTCCGCCCGTTACAAAAACAGGGAGAATCGTAAACGCAAGCGCACACAACGGAATCGAGATTGTGCGCCCGTCCGTGTGCAAAAGCCAAACGGCAAAAACAAAAAGCGCGTCGCAAAAAAGCGAAATCACCGCGCCCACAAACGGAAACGCGCACATCATGTATCGTATGTTTTTTTCGTTCCATTCAACGCGCGGAGTAGGAAGCGTGGAAAATGTGCTGAATGCAAGCGCGAACGATTTTAGAAAAGTCATGCGGAATTGTAGCACAAAACGCGATTTTTTTTGGCAGTGCAAAGTGTAGTGCGCACACGCAGAAAGCGCACGTGCGTATTTTTTTTTGATTTGTATCATTTTCCGTGTATAGAAAATTTCAAAAAATCAGAACGATTTGGAATCAAAAACTGACAAAAATCCTAAAATCAACAGGGAAACAATATGAAAAAAAATCAAATTGATGAGCCATCTTGTCGCGGCAGGCATTTTGTGAAGCGCGTCCTTTTGTTTTTGCGGCACGAAATCGTGTTTTTCGTGGCGTAGTCCACTTCGCATTAAATTGATTTTCCCTTGTCGTGCGTCTCTCGCCCGTCGCCTGTAATCGGAATCTGTTCGCCTAGGAACGTCGGCTTTGCATGGAACAAAACCGAGAAAAAGTCTTTGACGCGCGCAAGGCTTTCCCGCGCCTCCCAGTGCAGTTTCAGGCTTTTTCGGAACGGATTTTTTTCTTCGGGGATGAAGCCCACGGCGTTCATGCCGAGTTTCCGCGCGATGAACACGGAGCGGTAGATGTGGAACGCTTGAGTGACAATGACGGCATCGTCTACGCAGAACACGGAGCGGGCGCGGTACATCGTGTCGTAGGTGGAAAACCCCGCATGGTCAAGGAACACAAGGCTTTCGTCCGTGCCGTGCATTTTTTTGATGTAGGAAAGGGCTGCGTTCACTTCGTCGTAGTTCTTCCGCCCGTGGTCGCCCGATACGAGGATTTTTTGAACCGTGCCGTCTTCCAAAAGTTCCACGCCCCCGGCGATTCGGTCCCGGAACACGAACGAAACCGAACCGTCGCTGTACGCCCGCGCCCCCATGACAATCGCCGCGTATCGGCGCGGCACCGCCTCCAGATTCTCGAAAATATACGGGCACACGGAAAGGACGATGTACGCGTTGGCAAAAAGGACGAAGAGCATGGCGGAAAGACACGAGCCGCCCAAAACGCGGGCGCACGTTCTTGATGAAGGAAGGCGTGGGCGAAAAAACGCAAAAAATCGATTGCACTGTTTCATGGCGAGAGAAAAGTATAGAAAAAAACGGGGGAATGTCCAACGGCGGCGTTGTGTACGATAAAAAAAATCGATAAAAAAAATCGCTTACAAAAATGCGTCAAATAAAATAATAACGCTTTTTTTTTGCACCTTTTTATAAATCATGGTAATATCAGATTTTATATAAAATATAAATCAAAAAGACGGAAAAGAGTGGAGGAAAAAATGGAGCAGGAAGTTGTCATTTCGAGGAAAGATGACGCGCGGCTTGCGGTCGATGAACTTTGCTCAAAACTCAAAAAAAATGCGGATTCTTACAAGGCTGTCGTGTTTTTTGCGGCGGTCAAATACGATTTTGCCACTCTTTCGCGCGAAATAAAGGCGCGTTTTCCAAAAAGCGAGGTCATTGGAACGACGACGGCGGGCGAAGTAACTCCGCAAGGATTTGTAAACGATACGGTCGTTCTTACAACGTTGAACGATTCGCGGACGCGAGTAAAGGCGGTTTTGGTGGAACACGGAAGCCGATACCCTGTTGCAAGTCGAGCAAAAATCGAAGCCGCTCTCAAAGAAACGGGGATTCGCACAGCCGACCAAAATTCACACAAAGATGCGTTTGCCGTGGCTTTTATAAACGGCGTTTTTAACGGCGAAGAAACCGTTTTGACCAATTTTTACGCCACAGTAAAAAATGACAATTTTTTGCTTGCGGGCGGAACGGCGGGATTTACAGGAAACGTTGCGCGGACTTTTGTGAGTGCGAACGGAGAATGTACAGAAAACGGAGCGGCTTTTTTGCTCGTAAAGACGAGTTGTCCGTTTGACATTCGGCAAGAAGATATTTTTAATCCCACGGGAAAGAGCGTTTTTGTTACGGAAAGCGACGTTGTAAATAGGTGCATTGCGCGTTTTGACGGAAGGGCGGCAAAGACCGTGTATGCAGAAAAACTCGGAGTTTCTGAATCTCAAGCGGAAAGTATGACGTTTGAAAATCCGTTTGGACGATTTTTGAACGGCGCACTCCATATTGCAGCCCTCGCTGGATTTACGCCAGACAAAAAAATTTCGCTTTTTGCGAGAGTCGTTCCGAATTCTACGCTTGAATTGATGAAAATCGGAAATCCGCTCGAAAAATGCGACGAAACGTGTTCAGGAATCAAAGAAGCAATAAAAAATCCGCGATTCGCGCTCCTTATGACGTGCATAACTCGCACGCTCGCTTTTGAGCGCATGAAAATCTCCGACAAAATAATTCAAAAATACAAATCGACGTTCCCGACTTTTGCAGGCTTTTCCGCCTACGGCGAGCAACTTGGGCGTATTCATTGCAATCAAACGCTCGTTTCTCTCGTTATCGGCGAGTAAAAGCGCAAATGTTCAAGGAGGTTCTTATGGAAGACGCAGAACTCATAAAAAGTGGGCTTGATGCCGTTTCTCAGATGATTTTTTACCTTGCAAAAGACGCGCTCGGTTCTGAGTTTTTGAGTGCGTATGCAAAAGACCGTTCGGTTCAGGCGGAGGCAATGTTACGGCAGCGAGAATCGCTCGATAAATTGTTGGAATCCTCTGGAAAAATGGAGCAGGATGCAAAAATAATCGCCGAAAGCGCGGGCAACAATATAAAGCGACTGCAAGCGATTTACGACGCGATTGATTCTCTTCGCGAAAGCGTTTTTAGAATCGAAGAGGAACATCGGCGGTACGTCAGTAAATTCAAGGCTCTTCATGAAGAAACCAAAGGAATTTCAAAACTCATCGAAGAAATCCAAAATATTTCTGAGCAAACGAGTCTTTTGTCGTTCAACGCTTCCATTGAAGCGGCTCACGCGGGAAGCGCGGGCGCGGGTTTTAGAATTATTGCAAACGAAGTCAAAAAACTCTCGGACAGCACCAAAAAGACGACCGAAAAAATCAGGCAAAACGTTGGAACGCTCACCGATGCAATCGGTGAACTTGAAAACGGAACAAAGCAAAACGCTTCTTCGCTCCATTCGCTTACAGACGAGGCGGAGGACACGCTCAAAAAATTCGACACGATGCGAAAACTCAATTCCGAAAACAACGCGAATGTTGAAAAAATCGGCGAGAGCATTACGGATAACGTTCGGCACATAAACGGCATGATTGCAGAAGTCGCAAAAGCGGAAGATGTGAGCAAAGGCACGGTGCAACTGTTTGCCGACTGCGCCTCAAAAAATCAAATGCTTTTTAACGACCTTTATTCGTTTTCGTATGAATTAAAGGCGATTTTGGAAGATTTGGGCAAAAACGAGTCGCTCTAATCAAAAAACAGGATTTTTTGATGACGGACGTTGAAAATATCGAAAGGCTGATTTTCCGCGTTTTTGGCATAAAAAAGCACATTCGCGCACGAGCGAACACGAATAGTTGCATTTCTCCGCTCAATACAAAAAATCCGGGGCTGTTTGCCTATAATTTTCAAGAACGGCTTTCGCGCATTTGTAACGCATTTTCCACGAATCGCGCGGCTCTTTTTGAAATTGCGGAGCGCGTCAAAAATATTGCCGAAGCAAAAGAGTGGGGGTGGGCAGGACCTTACTCGGAACTTGTTGCGCTTGATTTTTTTTCGCAATTTCCCGCCCTCCAAAAAATTTCGTACATAAATCGGCTTCCCGTGCGCGAGCACACATTATCCGTTGCCGCTCAAAACGGGCGAAAAGAGATAATCGACATCGATATTTTGCTTGAAAGTCGCCAAACTCGTATTTTTACCGATGTAAAATCGTTCAATTCTGTTCATTTGCAAATCCTCGATAGCATTTTTTTGGATATTGAAGAATTTGCGCGCGCTACGCTCAAAAAATCGATTTTGATTGGTGCGACAAATCTTTCGAGCGTGGATTATTCTGAGGTCAAAGCGCATTTGGGGCAGCAAAAAAATAAAATCAAAGAAGCGTTAAAAAGCGCGGTTTCGCATGGCGAGCGGAGTTTTGATTATTCTGACGAATCAGGGCTTTTTTTTAGGTTCAAAATCGAGTATTCTGGCTCTCTTTCTACGGTTTCTGAATATTCTCCGTATGCAATGGCTGAGGCGTACAGAACAAAATTTCTCGATTACGGCGAAAAACTCCTCGATGATGAATATTCTGTAATTACGGTTGTAAAAAATCCTTGGTTCAACAAAGAAGTCGTGGATTTTGGCGGATTCAACAATATTTTTTATCGTGCGCTTGCTCGAAGAACGTTCCTTGAACTTTCAAAAGACAAAAGTCTTGCCTCAAGTTGCTCTCGCCAATACGCTAACAGTTCGCTTCGCGTGTGCGACATTTCTCGTTCTCTTGCGGGGATTTTTTTTATCGATGACAATTCGTTTCAAAGCAGGGAGCAAAGAACGCTGTATTCTGCGTATTTTTATTTGAATCCTGTGTATTGCATAAAAGAGCCGCTGACAGTCCGAAAACTCGAAAAATCGTTTCGAGGAAGTGCGCAAGAGCAAATCAAAGATTTTGATGACTTTAAGTGGGATAATTATTAAAATTGTTTGAAAAATCAAAAAAGACTAACGAAATCATGGAGGATTTTATGGATTTTTCACTTGCCGCAAAAATCGACCACACGAACTTAAATCCGCTTGCGCGAAGAGAAGACATCAAAACGCTTTGTTTGGAAGCAAAAAAGGCGCGTTTTGCAAGCGTTTGCGTAAATCCGTCTTTTGTGTCTTTTTGTGCCGAGGAACTGTTTGGAAGCGACGTAAAAGTTTGCACTGTCATTGGTTTTCCGCTTGGCGCGGACACGATTGACAACAAAGCCACGAGCGCGGCGGCTGCGGTGAGTGCGGGCGCACTCGAAATCGACATGGTGCAAAATCTCGGTCTTGTAAAAGATGGACTTTGGGATGAACTGTTGGACGAAATAAGCGCGGTTGTTTGCGCGAGTCGTTCCGTGGAAACAGAAGGCGACCGCGAGGTTTTGGTAAAAGTGATTTTGGAAACGTGCTTCCTTTCCGACGACGAAATCGTAAAATGTTGCAAAATCGCAAAAGAAGCGGGCGCGGATTTTGTAAAAACGAGTACGGGTTTTGCGTCAAAAAAAGATGAAAACGGAAATCCGCTTTTTTCTGGAGCCACGGCACACGCGATTTCGCTTATGAGAAAAACCGTCGGAGAGTCGATGGGCGTAAAAGCGAGCGGCGGAATCCGCACCAAAGCCGATGCGATTTTGATGCTAGAAGCAGGCGCGTCACGGCTTGGAACGAGCGCAGGACTCAAAATCGTTTCTGAATAGATAATGTTTTCTGTATCAAAACCGCTATTTTTTTAATTTCCAGAGCATTCGGCTTGCGCCAAGTTCAAACGCAACTTTTCCGTCTTCGTACAGTCCCGAAAGGTATGAGCGCAACGTGCTTCCGATTAAAACGAATTGGCTCAAACCAAGCCGAATCCCGTTTCTGTCGGCAACCGCTTTCAAAATCTCCTCGGACGTTTTTGGCGTTTTGAGTTCGTCTAAAATCATGTCTTCGGTTTCAAGAAGCGCGATTAGATTCAATTCAACAAGCCCCTCGATTTCATTTACAAAATCGCCGTGCCCTGGAACGTAAAAATCCGCTTTGATTTCTTGGATTTTTTTGAGCGATTCTTTTGTTTTTTTCTCGTCCAAAAGGTATTGAATCCAGTATCGTTTTATCACGTTTCGCCCGCTGATTGCGTCTCCCATAAAAAAAACGCTCCGCGAATCCTCGTCGTGAATAACAAAGCCGAGCGGGTCTTGATAATGCCCCAGAAGCGACACGGCTTCAAGCGTTATGCCGTCAAAAAGCGCGATTTTTTCTTTGTCGCAAAGGATTTTTGTGGCGTGACTTGGTTTTGCGATTAAAAATTTTGAGCGAATGTCGTGAACGGGCGTTCCGCCCCAAATGAGCGCGGTTTCGATTTCAGGATATTCCATAAAATACGCTTCGCCGCGGCTCGTCCATATTTCGCATTTTGATGTTGTTTGAATGAAAGGATTTCCGCCACAATGGTCTGCGTGCGAATGTGTGTTTATAATTGCGCGAATCGTTGCGTTTTGGAATTGTTCTTCGATTGAATCGAGTATTTTTTTTGCTGAAAAATCATCGTTTCCGCTGTCAATCAAAAAAACATCTGTTTTTTCGCCATTTTTTTTTGCAATAACTCCGATGTTCGTTGAAAGTGGCAGAACGTACACGTTTTTTGAAAGGCGCGAAAGCGACGGCGTTTTGTCATCTGAAAACATACGGAAGATTCTAGCACGATTCAAAAAGTTGCGGTACTCTAGTTACATGAAAAATCAAGAAGAATTGAGCGATTCAAAATCGAGTTCTCTAAAGACAAAAATCGGAACGCTTTTTGCCATTGGAACGGGTCCGTCTTCTTCGGATTTTTTGACAGAGCAAGCAAAAAAGGCGATTTGTTCTTCCGAAACCATTTTTTATCCGAGCACAAAAAAATCGTCAAAAGCGTTTGATTTTGTAAAAAAGCAAGTCGATGTATCTCAAAAAAAGTGCGAGCCGCTTTTATTTTCAATGACAAAAGACGAAAAAATCTCAAAACGCGAATACGAGTGCGCAAAAGAAAAAATCGAAGACGCGCTCAAAGTCGGAAATATTGCGCTACTTACAATCGGCGACGTTTCGATTTGCTCAACGGCGGCAAAAATTGCGCGGCTCGTAAAAAATGATGGATTTCCCGTTCGATTCGTTTCTGGAATATCGAGCATTTCGGCATCTTTTTCCGCGCTCTGCCTTGACCTCGGCTCTTCGGAAAGCCTTTTTGTAACGGCGGGCGACCGCGCGTTTTTGTCAAACGAGATTCCAAAAATCCTTTCAGAAAAAGGCGCAAAGGCGTTTATAAAAATGAAAAAATATCTTCCACAAATTATTCAAGAAATCAAAACGGCGGGGCGGCTTTCGTATTCGCATCTTGTTTTTCACGTGGGAAGCGCGGACGAACTCATTTTTTCTAATGATGACCTTTTGACTTTGCCAGAAAATATAATACAAGAGCAATATATGAGTGTTTTAATAGTGGAGGGGTGATGAAAAAGTGTTTTTTAGTGGGAGTTGGAACTGGTTCTTTTTCGTTTTTGACGTTGGAAGCGGTAAAATGCGTTGAATCTTCGGCTCTTGTTGCTGGCGCAAAGCGCGTTTTGGAGTGTGTTGGAACGGATTTGATAAACGGCGAGCAATTCGCTTCGTTTAGCAGCGAGGAAATTGCAAAAGAATTTGAGCGTTTTGCGCGTGAAAAAGAAAAAATCGGAGAAAACGCCGTTTGTTGCGCGGTTTTTTCGGGCGATTCTGGATTTTTTTCTGGCGCAAAGTCGCTTGAAAAAATCCTTTTGGCGGACGAATGGCGCGTGGAAATCGTTCCAGGCATTTCTTCGGTGCAATATTTTGCCGCAAAACTCTTTCAAAGTTGGGAAGATTGGAATCTCGTTTCTGCCCACGGAACTGACTGCGACATTGGAATGGAAATTGCGTTTTCAAAAAAGACGTTTTTTTTGACGGGTGGAAGCGTGAGCGCAAAAACAATCGCTCACTTTTTGTGCGAAAATCGCGTTCGCTCAAAAATGTTCGTGGGAAGTCGCTTGAGTTATGCTGATGAATCCATAACACAATTTGAAATAGGCGAGGGAGACTCTTTTTTTGTTCCAGAGTTTGAGGACGATTCGCTTTCTGTGGTTTTAGTTGAGCGGCTCGGAAACGTCGTTTTGCACGCTGGTTCTCTTCCAGACGAAGCGTTTTTTCGCGGTTCTTCAAAAGATGCGGTGATTCCAATGACAAAGCGCGTTGTTCGTGCTGCCGCCGTGTCGTTTTTGGCTCCGTGTGACGGAGAAGTTTTTTGGGACATTGGCTCAGGAAGCGGCGCGATTTCCGTTGACCTTGCTCGAAGCGCGCGCATTTGTGTTCATTCGGTTGAAAAAAACGAGGCGGCTTTTTTGGTTTCAAAAGAAAATCGTGCTCGATTTTGCGCTTTGAACATGACGCTCCATTTTGGAGAAGCACCAAAAATCCTTGCGTTGCTTCCAACTCCAGACGCGGTTTTTGTGGGAGGCTCAAACGGAAAACTCCTTGAGATTTTGGACGAAGCGTTTTCGAGAAATCCATCTGTTCGGACGGTGGTTTCGTGCATCACCGTGGAAACGTTGGCAGGATGTCGCTCAATCGCGGATTCGCGCGGGCTTTCTTTTTCGGCGGTTCAGATTTCGGTTGCCTCTTCCTCCGTTCCAAAAAGCGCAAACGTTACGTTGATGAAAGCCGAAAATCCCGTTTGGCTCGTAACGCTTTGCGCAAAAAAGTAGAAACGCACGATTTTTTTTCAAAAAACGAACAATTCGGTGTAAAATTGAGGAATGGATAAAATTACATTGACATTCCCAGACGGTTCTTCGCGGGAAGTTTCGTTTCGCTCAAAAGGAAGTTCGGTTGTTGGTTGGTTCGATTCTCCGTCGGACATTGTTGCCTTAAAAGTTGACAACGAAGTGATGTCGCTTTGCAGACCGCTTAGAACAAATGCAAAAATCGAGCCTGTTCGCATTAACAGCAAAGACGGTTCGGAGATTTATCGGAGGTCGCTTTGCTTTGTACTTGCGGCAGCCGCTCACGAACTGTTCCCAGATTTTAGACTGTTGGTTGGTCATTCGCTCGGTTACGGATACTACTACACGCTTGACCGCGATTCTCCGCTTTCTGCCGTGGAGATTTCTTCGCTTGAAGAGCGAATGCGCTCGCTCGTTTCGGCAGACCTTCCGATTTTTACGGAACACGTTTCTTATGACGAGGCTTGTGCAATCACGGAAAAACTCGGTCTTACGGAAACTCGAAGGCAACTTGAATATCGTTGTAAGCCGCGCGTTCTTTTGAATCGACTCGGCGGAATCGCTCTTGAAAATTTTGCGGACGTTTATTTTAGTCCACTCGTTGAACGTACAGGAATTCTTTCCGTTTTTGAATTGAAGCAGTACGGGGAAGGATTTTTGCTTCGTTTTCCGACTTCTTCAGAACCAAAAAAACTTTCTGATTTTCAAGACAATCCCAAAATTTTTGAGGTCTACAAAAATTATAAAGCCTGGGGACAGCGCGTTGGCGTTACGTCGGCTGCCGCGCTCAACGAAATCATCGCAAAGCGAAAAATGAACGATTTTATTGATATTACGGAAACGTTTCAGGCGCAAAACTTTGCGCGTGTTGCGGAGCAAATCCACAATCACGGAAGCGTAAAAGTCGTTTTGATAGCAGGTCCTTCGTCTTCTGGAAAAACCACGTCGGCAAAAAAACTCGCGTTGCAACTCCAAGCCCTCGGCTATCGTCCGCACGTTCTTTCGCTCGATTCGTATTACGTTGGCAGAGAGCGAAATCCAAAAGACGAAAACGGAAATTACGATTACGAATGTCTTGAAGCGCTGGATATTCCGTATTTGAATCAAAATCTGCTCGACCTTTTTAGCGGAAAAGAAATCGAAGTGCCGAGTTACAATTTTGATTTAGGCGAGCGATTTTTTTCGGGAAAGAAAATGAAAATCGAGGAAAACGACATTTTGATTATGGAAGGAATCCACGGTTTGAACGACAAACTCACGCCGCTCGTAAAACCTGAACTCAAGTTCAAGATTTATCTTTCTGCGCTTACGCAGTTGAACCTTGACGACCACAATCGCGTTCCCACGAGCGACAATCGACTCATTCGCCGAATTGTCCGCGACGCGAATTTTAGAGGGAAAAGTGCCGCCGCCACGATTGGAATGTGGGAGAGCGTTCAAAAAGGCGAGCGATTGCACATTTTTCCGTTCCAAAACAACGCCGATGCCGTGCTGAACACCGCGCTCGATTACGAACTTCCCGTTCTTAAAGTGTACGTGGAACCAGCTCTTCGCGCGGTAAAACCTTCGCAAGCAGAGTACACGGAGGCGAGCCGCCTTTTGCGATTCCTTTCGCAATTTAACGCAATTTCGTCGGATTACGTTCCAAGTCAGTCGATAATCCGCGAGTTTATTGGCGGAAGCGCGTTCAAGTACTAAAACAAAAGGGAGCAAATGCTCCCTTTCAAAATTTATTCACAAATATGGTACTGATTTTTTCCGCCGTTTTTTGAAAGATACAACACGCTGTCTGCGCTTGTGTAAAGGTCGTTGAATTTTTTTCCGTTTGCAGGGAACAAACTTACTCCAATGCTTGACGTTATGTTCACTTTGTTTTTTCCGTCGGTGTAAATCTCGTCCACGATTTTGCAAATCGCGCTTGCCTTTGCTTCAATGATTTTCTTTCCGAGTGCTTTTCCTGAATCAGAAAGTTTCAAAAATGCGGCAAACTCGTCCCCGCCGATTCTTCCCACCAAATCGTTTTCGCTAAAAACCGTGCAGAGTTTTTGCGCCACGTCGGAAATAACGCGGTCGCCCACGATATGCCCCAGCGTGTCGTTGACTTTTTTGAAATTGTCGAGGTCGATTATGTAAAAAGCGTAGAGATTTTCGTCCGTGGATTTTTCGAGGATTTCGGAAACGTGCTGCGTGAACGCGCCTTTGTTCAAAAGCCCCGAAAGCGCGTCGATTTCGGCACGCTTTTTTAATTGCTGCTCTTTACTGATTTCGTCTTCAACGTTCACGATATTTCCCACAAATCGAAGCGCACTGTTGTCAGCCCCGCGCACCACCGCGCCCGTGAGCCTGTGCCAATAAAAACGCTCATCGGCGCATTTGAGCCGAAACTCTCGAACAACACTCGATTCTGCTGACGAGCGAAGACGCTTCAACTCGTTAATAAACATCGAGTCGTCATCATGCAGTCGCTCAAAAATAATGGAAAGAATTTCGTCGCCCGAATAAGATTCTTTTGCGTCTTCAAGAATGAATTTGACATTTCCGTTCAATTCCATGTTCTTTTTTGAAAAATCGTAGTCAAAAACGATTGCTTGCGTTTGATTCGTAACGATTTTGAACCGCTCGTTTGCGTTTTCGACCGTTCTGCTGTGCTGCACCAGATTCAAAATCGTGATAAAAAGAAGCACAAACGCCACCGAAATCGCTGCAATAACAATAAAAAGGTAGCCAGAGAGCGTTTTTGTTTGCCTGTCGATTACGTCGCGAGAAATAATGACCGCGTAATACCAATTATTTACGCCCACGGGAGTCAAAATCGCGATTCTTGAGCGAGAGCCTGTTTTGTACGGAATCGTGAGCGTTTTTCCTGCAAGCAAATCGAGTTTTATGCTAGAAAGCGTGAGTTTTCCTCGGATTCCCCACTCGGTTCCAATGTCGTAAAAATTGTTTATTCTTGACGTGAGCAATTCCGAAGACGCGGAGCGGGCGAGAATCGAGCCATCGCGGGAAAGCAACACGCTTGTGCATTTTTCTTGAAATCCAACCGCCTCAATGAGCGAAGAAAGAACGTTCGTGGAAAATAAACCGCGCATCGCTCCGATTATTTTTCCATTTTTGAAAAGCGGAATCGCGACCGAAATATGCTCTCCAGTGTTTCTGTCAAATTGAATTTCTGAAATGTACGTTTCGCCGTTCATCGCGGTTTTGAACCAAGTGGCATTTTGTGCATTGGAGATTTTTCCATTTCCTTCAAACGTTTTTCCGTCAGCGTTTGCAACTATCATGTTTGTGTACGTTTCAAGGTGTTGCACATCGTTGATTTTTTTCATTGTTTCTTCGTCGGAACTAAAAGCATATTCGTCGCTTTCCCAATAATGCGCTGCCGTGTGCAACAGTTCCACTTGACTTGACAGTTTTGTATTAAAAGCTGCCGCTTGACTTTTTGCGTTCATCTCAAGAAACGATTCCGTTGTGCCTTTTATCATTTCGTCCGTATTTTGTTGAAACCAAACGAACGTTCCCACAAGCATCGCCGCCGTAAATATCAACGCAACAATCGTTGGAAGATGCGTTTTGAGCCTTTGTGTGCTCATTTTTTTTCTCCTTAAAAATTTTTGTTTTAAAAACAGGTCGATTATAAATTATTTTTTCCAATTTTGAAATCGAACAAAAATTTACGCGAGTTCCACGTATGTTTTTCCAAATCCGCCGTCTTCTGGAGGCGCGAATCTAAAATCCTTGACAGAAGGATAATGCGAAAGAAAATCGTGGACGGCTTGCTGCAAAATGCCGTTTCCTTTTCCATGGATTATTGAAAATGCGTGAAAATCCCGAATCGCGCACAAATCAAGTTGTCGCCGTAACACTTTCATCGCCTCTTCCTCGCGAAGCCCTATGAGCCGAAGTTCAAACGCCGGATAATCGCCTTCTTTTGAAAAAATCCCGGCTTCATTTTTCCCAGAAAACTCCACGGTGTAATCGGCTTTGCTTTCAAATTGCGGTTTTCCAAGCAAAATTAAATCTTTTTCTTTGAATGTCATTTTAAGAATCCCAATTGAAACGAGCCATTTGCCGCTGCTTTCCTTTCTAATGAGCGTCCCGCGTTTTTTTGCGCTTCCCGCCAAAACTTCAACGCCACTTTCAAAAATCAATTCTTTTTGAAAAAGCACTTTGTCTTTTTTTTGCCCCTTTTTGATTTCTTCGATTTCTTCTTCCGAAATCGCTTGCTTTGCAATTTTGAGCGCGTCGCGGTTTTTTGTCCGAGATTTTGTTTTTTTTGCCGATTTTCCGCGCTCTTTTTCAGTTTGTTTTGAGATTTTCATCCCGTTTTCAAAAATAATGAGCGCGTCTTCGCTTTTTTTCTTTGCTTCTTCAAAAAGAAGTCTTTTTTCTTCGGATTCCGTTTGTTTTTTTCGCGCTTCCTTTGTCAAATCGTCCACGAGCGCACGGACTTTGAGGTTTTTCTCCCGCGTGATTTCGCCTTCGCGCAATTCCCGAACGAGATTTTCGATTTTTGAGCGAGCCGCGCGAACAAAATCGCTTTCGTTTCGCGCTTCTTTTTCCAAAAATCGCGCTTCGCGCTCCAAAAAATCCGCTTCTTTTTCCAACATCCGCGCTTCTTTTTGAGCGATTTTTTTCTCTTTTTCAGAAATCGCTTCGAGTCGATGTTCTGCTTCTTTTTGCATTTCTGAAAGCGTTTTTATGATTACGCTCACATCCGCGCTTTCTTCGGTCGTGTATTTTTTTGCGCCCAAAATGACTTTTTCAGGCAGCCCCGAAACTGCCGCAACGTCAATGGCGCGACTTTCGCCTGCAATGCCTTCCAAAATTTTGTACGTTGGACGAAAAGACGTAGAATCGAATTCGACGCTTGCGTTCATGCACTGTTCGTTTGTCCATCCGTACTTTTTGAGTGCGCCGTTGTGCGTTGTAACTAAAACCGTGGATTTTTTTTCAATCAAAAAATCCAAAATCGACATTGCAATCGCGCCGCCTTCAATCGAATCAGTGCCACTTGCCAATTCGTCCAAAAGCACGAGCGAGTGTTCGGTGGCGTTTTGTAGAGCACCCGAAATATTTTTCATGTGTGCGCTAAACGTCGAAAGCGAATTGTCAATCGACTGCTCGTCTCCGATGTCAGAAAAAACGTCGTCAAAAAACGGCAGATTCGTTTCGCTTTGCGCCGTTACGGGAAAACCTGCTTGATTTAAAAGCGACAAAAGCGCGAACGTTTTTATGGCGACCGTTTTTCCGCCCGCATTTGCGCCCGTCAAAATCAAAATCTTTTTTTTGGGCAAAAACGAAATGCTGATTGGAATCGCGTTTTTTCCAAGAATCGGGTGGCGCGCAAAAAGTAAACGCGCAGGCTTTTCGCTAACGCTTTGCACAATCATAGCGTCGTTTTCTTTTCCCCATTTTGCCGCCGCGCAAAAAGCGTCAAGATAAGCCATTTTTTCAAGCGCGTTTTTGAGCGAATCGTAAAACGGATGGATTTTTTGAGAAAGCGCGGAAAGAATTTTTCGCTCCTCGGCTCGAAGACGAAATTCCTCGGAAAGGAGTTCGTTGTTTTTTCTGACCGCTTCTTCGGGTTCCAGGTAAACGGTTTTTCCGCTTGCCGAAACGCCATGCACGATTCCTGAAATCCGCCCGCGCTCGTTTGATTTTATTGCAACCACAAGTCTGTTTTCTTTGAACGCGGGAACGTTTGTTTCAAGAATACTATTCATCGCTGAATCCGACGTGATTTTTTTAATCGCCCCGTTGATTTCTGATTTTATCTGGCTGATTTTTCGTTTGATTTCAGAAAGCGCGGGCAAATCCCGCATTTTTCCGTCTGTATCGATTATGTTTGAAATCTCGCGCTCTGATTCAAGAATGACTTGGTACGGAAGAGAATCCGCCTCTTTTGTAAGCGCGGGAATCGAAAGCGAATTGCAATTTTTTCTCACAAGCGACACAAACGTGAGACACGAATCGCAAAACGTTTTGAGCGCGTAAAAAGACTCCACCGAAAGCGTACTTCCTTGGACTTTGAGCATTTTTACTGCGTCAAAAACGGTTTCCCATGAAGAAAGAAAAAAAGGCGACTGCGACGAAAAAATCAAAAGCCATTCTGCGCAGATTTTTTTTCTTTTTGCGATTTCGTCTTTGTCTTTGATTTTGAGCGGAACGATGTTTTTTACAAACAAAGAGCCTTCAAAACTGACGCATTTTTTGGCAATTTCTTCTCTTATTCTAAAAAATGAAAGGTGTTCGAGCGTTTTTTCTTCGGTCATAGTTTTTTAATCTTCCCAGGAGCCTGTCCGAATTTCGTCTTGAATCCGCTTCCAACTTTCAAATCGTTCACTGCTCACGCTTCCATTTTTGACCGCTTCCAAAAAAGCGCAATCTGGCTCGTTTTTGTGTCTGCACTTCATTCCGTAGCGGCATTTTCCAATGAGCGGACGGAGTTCTCTGAAAAAAAACGCAAGGTCGTCGGCTTCAATTCCGTGAATGCAAAATCGCCGAACGCCTGGCGTGTCAATGATGTCCGCAAACACGTTTTGCACTCCGCCCACGATTGACTCGTTTAAGTGCAAGTGCATCAAACTTCCTTTTGTGGTTGTGTGCGAGCCGCGCCCGTATTTTTTTGAAAGGCTGCCCGTTTTGAGCACGCAAGAATTGTCCAAAACGTTTACAAGCGATGATTTTCCGATTCCGCTTTGACCGACGAGCGCGGACAATTTTCCCGTGATGAGCGACGCTAATTCTTCAAGTCCTTCGCCCGTTTTTGCAGAAACGCGAAGCACTTTGTAGCCAAGATTTTCCCAAATCGAAAGGCGTTTTTGAAAATCTGCATTTTGCGCAGACGGAAGGTCGTATTTATTTACCAGAATCACCACGTTGAGATTTTCGCGTTCGGCTTGCGCGAGTTCCCTGTCCAAAAACTTTGGACGAAACGGTGGTTCGTCAGGGGTTGTAACCAAAAACACGTTGTCAAGATTTGCCGCCAAAAGTTGCGGAGCGCGTCCTTTTACGTTCCATCTTGAAAACTCGTTTTTTCTGGGAACGAGCGACACTATTTGCCCTTTTTCCTCGCCGTCGCGCTCGATTTCAACTCGGTCGCCAGGCGCAAGCGGATTGTAGTAGCGCGTTTCAACTTTGAGTCGCTTGCTTTTGAGCGAACACGACCGCACTTTTTTTGTTCCGTTTTCGTCACATTCAACGTCAAATACGTTGTTGCTTCCGCCTAGCACGATTCCAAAAAGATAATCCATATCGTCATTTTACAACGGATTGCTTTTTTTTGCACCGTTTCAAAATCCCGTCGCGCCCATTTCAAGGATAAGTTCGATTTCCGACGCGCTGGTGTGAAACGCGCTCGCGATTTTTTCGACGCTCCAGCCTTTTTTTGCCATGTTTAACACCGATTCTTTAAAACTGCCGCGATTTTCGCTCTTTTCAGAAACGACGTTCCCCGCTTCGATTTTCTTTTTTCCCGCACTCTTTATTTTGTTCCCGTCTTCAAGGAGGACAACGGTCGGAAGCCAGCCGTTTGCTTCTTTTTCGCTTAGCCAGCAATAAGAAGCGATGATTATTTTGTCGCCTTTTTGAGCCATTCTTGCCGCAGCTCCGTTCAAGCAGATTTCGCCCGCGCCTCCCTTTATGATGTATGTTGAAAAACGTGCGCCATTTGTAACGTTGTAAATGTCAACTTTTTCGTATTCTCTCATTCCAGCAGCCAAAAGCAGCGCGGAATCTATCGTAATCGAGCCTTCGTAATTGAGTTGCGAGTCCGTAACAGTCGCCCGATGGAGTTTTGATTTTAAAACCTCGATTTGCATTTTTTCCTCCAAGATTTTTTTACGATTTTTTTACGATTTTTAGCGATTTAGTTCGAGAGCGGTTTTGATTCCCAGAAGAACCAACTCTGGCACGATTTCGTCGAATAATCGAAAATCCTCGAACGTGCGCGCAAAACCGCCCGTGGCAATCACAAACGGTTTTTCTCCGTGAAAAATGTGCTTTTCGTATTGGCGCACCAGTTCCCGAATCGCACCCGCGTTTCCGTAGAAAATCCCCGATTGAATCGCCTCGATTGTGCTTTGACCGCACGGTTTTTCGGCGCGCACAATTTCAACTGTGGGAAGTTTGCTCGTTCCGCTCGCCAACGCTTGCACGGAGATTTTTAGTCCTGCCATAATCGCGCCTCCCAAATATTCTTTGTTTCGCGTTACAACGTCAATCGTTGTGGCAGTTCCCATGTCAACCACAACAAGATTTTTTTCAGGATGACGCTCCACGGCTCCAATTGCCGCCGCAATTCTGTCGGCTCCGATTTCTTTTGGATTTGCGTAGCGAATTTTTAGTCCCGTGCGAATTCCTGATTGAATCAAAAGCGGCTCAATTTCAAAATATTTCATCAGCGCACTTGAAAGCGAGTAATTTATTGGCGGAACGACCGACGCAATTCCCACGTCGGTGATTTCTTTGGCATTTATTCCGTTTTCGCGAAGCACCGAACGCAAAAAAATGCCGATTTCGTCTGAAGTCGAATTTTTGTCTGTCGTTTGTCTAAATTGCAACGCGAGCGTGTTTTTGTCGAACACGCCTCCCGTTACCGTGGAATTTCCCACGTCAAGCGTAAGTATCATTTTTTTTTGTTTTCCAAATAGGTTTAATCCAATATAAATTTTTTGGAAAAAAAAATCTATTAGACTTGAGCCAAAACGAAAATTTCTGCTTTTTCCGCTTTTTTTGAAAACTTTTCTTATCTTGCGTTTTCTGCTATACTTTTTGTATGAGGTGTCTGTTTACTTCGATTTTTCTCTTCTTTTTCTCTTTTTCTTTTTTTTCCTGCAATCTCAATTCTGAATCCGACGAAGAGCATGAGCGAATTTTTCTTGGAGAAAAACTTGAGTGGGCGGAATGTGACGAAACTGACACCGTTTATTCGGCACCTCGTTCGGTTTTTAAGCCATTGGACGCAAGTCGCTCTCGCACGCTCGAAAAACTCGTGGGGCGAGAGGGCAGTTTTGTTTGGATTCGCGCTCGGTTTCGCGTGCCAGACCGCCTAAAGTTCAAAAGTTTGGGACTCGTTATGGGCTACATTCATTTTGCCGACAAAGTGTGGCTCAACGACGTGTATGTGGGCGGTTACGGCTCTTTTCCGCCAGATGAAAGAAGTGCGCTGTGGGCGGCGCATTGCTATCTTTTTCCTGATTCTGCGGTGCGCGACGACGGCGTAAACACGATTTTGATAAAAGTGTGGGTTCACGGCGGAGGTGACATTTCTTCAAACATTTTTGTCTGCGATTACGACGAAGCCGTCAACGAATCCTCGCGCTTAGGGTTTTGGTATACTCGCATATTTTTGATTTGCGAAGGCTGGACGCTTTGCGCGGTTATTATATTTCTTTCCATTTTTATTTGGAGGAGAAAAGACAGGTCAAATCTTGCGTTTGCGCTTTTGAATTGTTCAACGGTCGTTTTTTTGACTCCGTTTTTTCTTCCCGAAATCCCGTGGTACGCAACGAGTCCCGTTTCGTATCTTTTGCTTATAAAATCGACGCTTTGCCTTGGATTTTATTTTGTCTGCACATTTGCTAGCCTTTTTTTGATGAAATTCATAAAAGTAACGATTCCAAAACAGACAATCGTTGCAATGTGTTCTATTCTTTTGGTGCTTTCGTGTTTGACGCTTGCAATGCCAGACTACAATTCGCTTATGAGCGCGTGTCCGTATTTTTTGGTTGCAAGCGTGAGCGAGTTAATTCCCGCCGTCATTGAACTCGTAAAGGCATTGAGAAACAAAAATCGGCGCGGGGGCGCATTCGTTTTGATGTTGGGATTTTCGCCATTTTTGATTTGTTGCGCCGTTGATTTTACGTTCCGCGTGCTTTTTGAAAATTCCAACAATCCATATTTTGCCATATTTGGCTGGCAAGTGTCTGTGTTTTTGTTTTTGCTTTTTATGAGCATTCGGTACAACAAAGTGTTTGCCCGCTACGAATATCTTTCTTTGAATCTGAGAAAAGAAGTGAGCGCAAAAACGCAAAGTCTTTCAGAGGCAAACGAAAAACTCCTTGCCGAAATTCGACGAAACGACATCGACTTGGAAATGGCTTCAATCGTTCAAGAAAAATTTTTCCCCGCTCCAGACATTATTTTTCGGGGCTGGGATATTGCCATTTGTTACAAAGCCGCTGCAAAAGTGTCTGGCGACCTTTACGATTATTATCACACAAACTCAAATCTTGAAGGCATTTCCCTTTTTGACGTTTCAGGGCATGGGATTTCGTCTTCTCTTATAACAATGCTTGCAAAACACATCGTTCATCGCGCGTTCAAAGACTGCACGGGCGACGGAAAAAGTGTTTCCGCCGCTCTTTACCGCATAAACGAGCAAATTATTGAAGCAAAGGGCGACATTGAAAATTATCTTACGGGAATCCTTTTGCGTTTTGGCGAGTTTGATTCTGATGACGAGTGTACTGTTGAAATGGCGAACGCGGGGCATCCGCATCCTGTTTTGTATTCCGCTGCTGACGGCACAACGCGCGAAATCGCCCACGGAGAAGGGCAATCGCAATACGGAGCGATAGGTCTTGTCAATATTGCCGTTTCGTTTCCAGAGATAAAGTTCAAAATGGCTCGCGGAGATATTTTTATTTGCTACACGGACGGACTTGTGGAAGCGATGAACAAAAATCGCGAGGAATTTGGACTTTCTCGCGTTCGGAGTGTGCTTCAAAGCAGTGCGCCAAAAGACGCGCTTTCGATTCTTGAAGATTTGATAGATTCGCTTGACTCGTTTACAGAAGGCGTGAGTCGCGACGACGACCTTACGATAATCATTCTAAAGCGCGAGCGGAGCAACGATTATCTCGAAGAACTGATGGCAGAGTAAATGGCTTTTGATTCTTTTTTGTCAATTCCGCGTATTTTGATTTCCGCGCCTTCTTCCTCCGAAGGAAAAACAACGGTAATGTGTGCGCTTCTTTCTCTTTTTGCGCACGAGTTTGGCTCAAAAAACGTGGCTTCTTTTAAGTGCGGTCCTGATTTTATTGACCCGTTACTTCATTCTCGCGTTCTTTTGGAAGAGGCATCGGGAAATCTTGACATTTTTTTTTCTGGAGAAGAGGGCGTGCTTGAAAATGCGTCGTTTCTCTCCGAAGGAAAAAAAATCGCCTTAATCGAAGGCGCAATGGGATATTTTGATGGAACTGATTTTTCCACAAAATCGAGTGCCTGGCATTTAGCAAGCGTGCTTTGTGCGCCCGCCGTTCTTGTCTTTGACGCGAGGGGGAGCGCGCTTTCGATTTGTGCAAAAATCGAAGGATTTACCCGATTTCGCGAAAAAAACGGCGACCGTTCGCTCGTTTCTGGCGTGATTTTGAACCGCTGTTCAAAAAAAATCTACGAAAAAATCGCTCCCAAAATCGAATCCGAATGCAATGTTTCCGTTTTGGGGTTTCTTCCGTTTGACGAAGAAATCGCGTTTCCGTCGCGCCGTTTGGGACTTTTTACGCCCGAAGCAATGCCTGATTTTGACAAAAAAATCGAGCGGCTTTTTGAAACGGCACAAAAAACGCTTGATGTTCAAAAAATTCTACAAATTGCGCAATCATCTGTAAAAAAAACGCAAAAAGCACCAATCGTTTTTGAAAAAAAAGCCACAACGGTAAAAATTGCCGTTCCGCGCGACGAAGCATTTTGCTTTTACTACCGCGAAAATCTTGATTTATTGAAAAAAGAAGGCGCTGAAATTGCATTTTTCTCGCCGCTCAAAAACGAGTGCGTTCCCGTTGGCTCTTGCGCGCTTTACATTGGCGGCGGCTATCCTGAATTATTCGCTTCAAAACTCATAGAATCCCGCGCTTGTGCCGATTCCATTCGCGCGTTTGTTCGCTCTGGCGGACCGACTCTTGCAGAATGTGGCGGTTTTTTGTATTTGAAAATGCTGGGGTTGCTTTCTGGAACTTTTTTTGACGCACATTCGCTCGTTCGTTTTGGGCATATTGAGTTGTGTGCAAACGAAGATTCGTTTTTGTGCAAAAAAGGCGAAAAAATCCGCGCCCACGAATTTCATCATTTTGACACGTCGGAAAACGGAAACGCTTTTTTGGCGACTGCCGCCGACGGAAGAAATTGGAATTGTATTCAAGTTGCAGAGCCAGTTCGCACGTTTCGTGTGTGCTGTAAACAAAATCACGAAAAAAACATCGTTGCAGGTTTTCCGCATCTTTATTTTCCGTCGAATCCGATTTTTGCAAAAAATTTTGTTTTGTCAGCCCTCGTTTTTGATTCGTTGAAATCCTCGGATTCTTCGTGCACGTCTTGTACATCGTGCGGAAATTGTAAAAACTGTCATTGACAAAAAATTCCGCACAAAAATCAAAAAAATCTATCTTGAAGGAATGAACGGAGAGAGCGAAAGTAGAGAGGAGCAACCTTGCGAAATCTCTGCAAACGCGCTTCTCCAATTTCCCGCGCTACTAGAAACTGCAAGCGGGTCGATTATGTCGCGGGGAACGCCTGTAAAGTCCATAAGGCAACAAACGCGCGCTTTTACCATTCCGTTTAGAGAGTAGGGGGAAGCGGGGTCGGTTTTGAATACTCGTCGAACGTCGTTTGGCGTTACATAAACCGCATTGCTTTTGAATATGTCAAGGCAGCGTCGCCGTCCCGCTTCGTTCATGCAAATTATCCAATCGTATTTTTCAAAATCTTGAGATTGAATGCGCTTTGACGTGTGAGAACCAGAGTCGATTCCTGCTTTTAAAAGACATTCTTTTGCGCCAGGTTCAAGCCAAAGTCCCGTGTCCGCGTTGGCATCTAAGGCGGCACTGTCAACGGAAAATCGCTCTGTGAGTTTTTGTTTTCTCAAAAGATGAAGGAAAATTTGGGCAGCCATTGGCGAAAGGGAAATATTTTTTGAACAGACGAACACAAGCCGTATAAGAGCAGTCATACAAAAATCACCTCTTGTATGATTTTCGGAAGCAAACGCAATCGAGTTTACGAGTCGGCGCGGCGCGTTTTATCACTTTGGAGAAAATCAAATGCCACATTCTGCGTGTGCATTTTTTCCTTCTTTGATTTTTGAGCCATCGCTTTTTTCAAAAAGCATTTCGCGCATTGTTCTCCAACCAAGAAGAGCGCATTTTACGCGCGAAGGCATGTGCGAAATGTCTTTTAGAGCCGCCGCTTCGTCAAGTTCTTCGATTTCTTCGTCGCTTGCTTCCCCGCGAATCATTTTTGTAAAAATGTCTGAAAGCCTAAGTGCTTCTTCCGCGCTTTTTCCAAGAACCAAGTCAATCATCATGTCTGCGCTTGCTTGACTTACCGCGCAACCCGTTCCCACGAACCCTGCGTCTAACACTTTTCCGTCTTTTATCAAAACCTGAAGCGTTATTTTGTCGCCACAACTCGGATTTACGCCTTCCATTTCAAGCGTTGCGCTTTCAAGTGCGCGTCTGTGAGTTGGATTCATGTTATGTTCGTTCAAAATTTCGCGGTACAGTTCCTTGACTTCCATTTTCTTTTTCCGTTTTTTTTGTTTTTTTTAATAAAAGGGGATTTTTGAGAGGAAACGCGCTCGCTCCCTCTCAAAAACGCTTACTCTTGCGAAGTAATTTCCTTAAAAAACTCTGAAAAATCTTTGCGATTTTCTTTTGTGAACGCAATCGCCGTCCGCGGATGCTGATTGAAAAGTCCCGTAAGCAAATATTGCAGGTCGTAACCCCATTTTACGCCAGATTCTTTCATCGGTTTCATATTTTTTTCGATGAATTCAAGAGCGGGATAAATGTTGTACTTTGGATTTTTGAGGAATCCCAAAAGGAGTTCCATTGCGCAGTTTCCCGCGCCACGTCCCATTTCAGCGTAAGTCGCGTCAAGCCAATCAACGCCATCTCCACACGCTTCGATTGTGTTTGCAAACGCGAGTTGTTGATTGTTGTGTGCGTGGATTCCGATTTTCTTTCCGTATTTTGAGCCAAACTCGCAGTAAAGGTCAGCGATTCGAGCCATTTGCTCAGGATAAATAGAGCCGTAAGAATCCACGATGTAAATCACGTCCACGCTTGATTTTCCAATGATTTCAAGGGCGGAGCGAATGTCGCCTTCTTGCGCCGTGGAAATCGCCATGATGTTGCAACTCGTTTCGTAGCCTTTGTTGTGCGCGTCCTCAATCATTTCAATCGCGCCAGGGATTTGGTGAAGATACGTGGCGACGCGAATTAAATCAACGGGCGATTCGTTTTTTGGACGAATGTCCTCTCGGAAATTCGTGCGTCCAACGTCAGCCATAACCGCAATTTTGAGCGACGTGTTGTTTTCTCCCACAATCGAGCGAATGTAGTCGTCGTCAGAAAATTTGCTCGGACCGAATTTTGATACGTCGAACATATCTTTTGCCGCTTTGTAGCCAAACTCCATGTAGTCCACGCCCGCCTTGACGTTCGTTTCGTACAGTGCTTTTGCAAATCCTTCAGGAAAGAAAAAATCGTTCACAAGTCCGCCGTCGCGAAGCGTTGCGTCCACGACTTTGATTTCTGGCCGAAAACCCAGCAGATTTGAAATCTCTTTCATTTTGAAAACCTCATTTTGAATAATTGACATTTTGTAACGGATTTATTGTATCAAAAATCTCACATTGGCGCGAGGGGGGGGGGAGGATATGAAACGCGATTTTTAATTTTCAATTTCTCGAATCACGCGGCACGGATTTCCCACGGCAAGCACATTCGGCGGGATGTCTCTCGTGACCACGCTTCCCGCGCCGATGACACTTCCTTCGCCTATTTTTACGCCGCCGCAGATTGTCACATCGCCCGCTATCCAGCAGTTGCTTCCGATTGTGATGGGCTTTGCGTATTCTCTATCCGTAAGAACGCCGTCTTTTCGCACAAACGGGTTTCGTTCCTGCCACCTGAGCGGATGAATCGGCGTGAGAATTGATACATTAGGACCGAAAAAGACATTATCGCCAATCGTGACGGGCGCGCAGTCGATGCAGGTGAAGTTGAAATTCGCGTAGCAATTTTCGCCAAAAGTGGTGAACGCTCCGTAATCAAACTGAATCGGTCCTTGCAAAGTAAGATTTTTCCCGCGATTCGGAAGCAGCTCAGCAAGAATCTTTTCGCGCTCTTCGTCAGTCTCGTCGAGCAGATTGTATTCTCGGCACAATTTGTGCGCCTTTCGCCTGAGCAAAAGCAGTTCCTCTTCGTTCGGGTCGTACAACTCGCCCGCAAGCATTTTTTCTTTTTCAGTCATAGAGTCCTCGCGTTAGGGATTGCATGGGCGGCGTAGCCGTAGCCGTTGCGTGGTGGTTGAGTAGCGTAGCGTATCGAAACCACCAGCGCGTAGGAATGAAGCGGTCTGACTTCCGTCAGGCAGACAACGCTTGTGTTTTCGGTGGTTTCGACAGGCTCAACCACCGTACCATTCTACAGCAAAGCCGCGATTTTGTCGTCGATTTTTTTCGGCTCGACGGTTGACTCGAATCGCTCGGTGACATTTCCTTCGCGGTCAACGAGGAATTTTGTGAAATTCCACTTGATGTTCGCGTTGTTCTTAAAATCTGGGTCGATTTTGCCGACGACAGTGTTCATGAGCGCGCCTTTGATTCCGCTGAAGCCCGCGAATCCTTTCTGACTTTTCAGGAATGTGTAGAGCGGAATTTCGTTCTCACCGTTGACTTCGATTTTTTTGAAGTTGTCGAAGCTCGTCTTGTACTTCATCTGGCAGAACTCGTGGATTTCATCGTCGTCGCCCGGAGCCTGATGGCCGAACTGGTCGCACGGGAAGTCGAGGATTTCTAAGCCTTTGTCATGATATTTCTGCCACAATTCTTCCAAGCCTTTGTACTGCGGAGTGAAGCCGCAGCCTGTCGCCGTGTTCACGATGAGCAAAACCTTGCCCTTGAATGAATCCATTGAAACTTCGTTTCCCTTCCTGTCCAAAACTTTGTAATCGTAAATTGCCATAATTTGCCTCCATCTTTCGGTGGTTGAGCAGTGTCGAAACCACCAGAATCTTTTATTTAATCAAATTGTATTGTATCAAATATAAAATTGTCAAGACGATTTTTTGATTTATTGCGGATTTTTTATTCTGAGAGTCCTAGCCGCGCTGACCAATTTTTCCAACTGGTTAATTCAGAAAATCGCGTGCGATATTGCAGGATAGTCTTTCGTTTTGCGATGAAAAGCACGGAAAATCGCAACAGATTTCCAGCGGTGGAAAGATAATAATAGAAAGCAGGGCGATGTTTTTTTTCTAGCCACGCTTGTTTTTCGCGGAGGAGCGTGTTGAGTGCTTCGCCGTCGACTCCAAGCAGAAAGTCGGGGCCTTTAAGGTAGTCGAGAAGTGCTTGCGTCATAAACTCAACGGCATAGGGGAGCGTCAAAAGGCGTTTTCCGTAGCGCGTTAGTAGCACAAACAGAAATTTTGGAAAGGACATGCCGCTTGTTACGGTTTCGGCTATAAGTCCATTTCGTACATTATAGTAATTTATGACGGGCGAGACTTTTTCTTCAAATGTGTGATGCCAGACGGAGATGCCGTTTATCAAGATGATTCTTTTGCAAAAATAACGAACTCCAAATTCCATATCATCAACGTGAATAAAAAATGGGAAGGGAAGAGAATCTTTTTTGAGCACTTTTAGCGGCATACAACAAAACCACCAGCCGTTATACATTGGTGAATTTATTTTCATATTTTTGATTATGGTGTTTGTTTCTCGAAAATCGAAATTCATTCCAAAAACGGTTGACTTCAAGAGTTTCAAATCTGCACCATTTTCACTTTGAATATACTTTTTTTCAAGATTCAGTAACGCCCCGCCGAGCGCGTAGTCGGCATATTCGGGACGTAGCACGGCAAGAAACGCACGGGTGCGCGCTAAAAGCGATGGCTCAAAGGTGATGTCGTCGTCCATCAGTAGCACGTGAGAGAACGCATCGCGTCGCAAAAGCGTTTCCATAATACCGCGCGTAAAGCCACCTGAGCCACCGAGGTTCTTGTTCGGAATGACGGTTACGAACGGTCGCGCGATTTTTTGCGCGTCAAGCGTGTGTCCGTTGTCGATAACAAGTACGCTCGCAAAATCGGCGGTGCTGTCAGGAAGTGCGGCTATGTTTCGGTATACAAATTCTTCGCGGCGATAGGTGCAGATAACGACTGAAAGATGCACGTTCCGTTCCGTTTCTTCTATCAAGGAAGTCCATGTCCCCGCGGTAATGCGCACGTCCTCTAGCGCGTGTATGACGGGGTAAAAGATGGTAGCGTCAACAAAATCAGAAAGCGATGCTGTAAGCGTAACGGAGCCTTCTGCGCTACATTCTTGCAAAACGCGCTCGCTAATCGCCCCGTGCTGTAGCGAGGCGGCACACAGCGAAACCGTTGCTTTTCCTGAAAACGTAAGCGCGATGTCAATGTGCGACAATGTTGTGTAACGAGCATACTGCGAAGCGGGAAAGCTGTTGAAGTAGGAATCAAAGGCAACGGTCGCGCCTTTTGGGATAAAAAGTTCTTTTCTGCTTTCGTCATAGGTGGCTGAATCTGCGTGGAAATACAACTCGGTTTCTGTACAGATATTTTTTTTTGGAAACAATAGAGAAGAAAGCGTCATACGCCCATTATAAGAATTTTTGCAAAACGGGCAAGATAGACTCAAACCGCTACGAAAACGGTGTTTTGTACATAGAACTCTCGTTGAAAATCTGCTATTATAAAAGCACTCGAAAGATTTTCTGTTGAAGACTCTCGTATCTTTTTGATTGCTCGATGGAGGCGGCTGCATGAAAGTTTTGACTATCGTTGTTCCTGCATTTAATGTAGAGCATTTTATTGCGCGGGCAATCGAAAGGTATTCTGATGCTCGTTTTTCTGACAAGCTGGAAATTCTATTTATTGATGACGGTTCGACCGACGGAACAAAGGCAATGTGCGAGGAAGCGGTAGCGCGTTTTCCTGACATGATGCGTGTTATTTCAAAAACGAATGGCGGACACGGAAGTTGCATAAACACAGGAATTCGCGAAGCGCGGGGAACGTATTTTTTTATTGTTGACGGCGACGATTGGGTTTGTACGGAAAATCTTGTCAAATTACTAGAAATTCTACAGACGGTGACAGCCGACATCGTTTGCACAAAAAAGCGTGAAGTCGAAATGCACTCGTCAGAAAGTCGGCTTTTTCCTCTTCCCGCTAATGTAAAAAAAAGCGAACTGCAAACGTTAGACACGATTTTGAATCAAAAAGAAATCGTTGCGTATTTATCGCTTCATACATGTATTTTTAAAACTGAAATAGTGCAAAAAAACGAGATTTCTGTTTTAGAGCATTGTTTCTACGTTGATTATGAGTATATTGTAAAGGCTGTGTGCGCAAGTAACACTATTATTTTTGAGGATTTGGAGATTTATCACTATTTGGTTGGAAACGTAAATCAAAGCGTTTCCGATGAAAAAATGGTAGAGCGATATGAACAGCATGAGCGAGTCATTGATTCGCTTTTGGATTTTTATGAAAAAAATGAAAATTATAGATTTTTTGCAAAACAAAAAAATCGCACTTCTCATAAAGGCGCATTATAAAATTTTACTTCTTCTTTTTACCGACAAGAAAAAAGGAAAAAAATTGAGTGCCGATTTTTCTCAAAAAGTAAAAAATCGTGCAAAAGAATTTTGGAAAATAGGTGAAACTCGGCGAAAATTGTTAGGAATAGTATCTTTTTGCCACTTTAATGGGTCAACTCTTCAAAATATTCGTTTAAAACACCCGTTTTTGCATACATTGTTACATCGTATTTTCTAAAAAAAATATGAGGAATGACACATGAACAAAATCCTTTTTCTTTCAAACACCGCCAATTTCTCAAAGTTCAACCGCCCGTATATGCGCTGGTTTCGCGAGCAGGGCTGGCAGGTGGACTACTGCTCTGCGGGCGAGGAAAACGCGGAGTTTGCGAAACGGTTCTCAAAGGAAAATTTTTACAGAAATTTTATAAACGTGATTGAGGTGGAAGCATGAAATCAACTGTTCTTTTCAAGAATCTCCAGCATTTCGCGCGGTGTTACCACAAATGGCTTAACAGGAAAGTGTTTGCTGTTACCTGTAACAAGATAGGCAGAATCCGTAAATTTTTGTGCGCCAAGAGCCACTTCAAAAAAAATTGCGTCACTAAGGTCAGGCATGAACTCATCAGTTCTTATAGGCGGAATACTAATTCCATAGTGAATAAAGATTTCCTCAATGTCATCAATCTGCTTTTGCGAAAAAGAAAATTTGTCATAATGAAGTACGCGCCTGTATTCCGCAAGAATGTCAGCGTGAATAAGAGGAATGATTGTTTCTCCCTTTATGAAATCTATAATTCTCGCAGGAACGGAATTTTCTTTTATCAATGCGGAAATGAGTATATTGGTATCTATGACGGCATAATACTTCATGGGTTACTTTTTCGCCCTGCAAAGCGCAATTGCATCATCAATTTCTTCCATCGTCATATCCGAAATACCGTTTTCTTGTGCGGTTTTACGGAAAGACGCCAGCACGTTGTCGAAATTCTTCCGCTCTTCGTCAGTTTTAGGCGGAATGGTTTCCGCCATTTTGTCAAGCCAGCCTTTAGGCGCGTCCGTTGGCACACAGCGGATGCGTTTACCGTTTTCAAGCGTCTTGTATTCCCAGTCGACGGATTCTCCTCCATACTCCACCTCGTGCGTGAGAAAATTTTTTATTGCATCAAAAATATTCGTCCCACGCTTTTGGAATGCGGTTACCGCATCGTTCCAGAGCGTATCATCAATAGGAATTTGAATTGCGGTCATCATGCTAAACCTCCTATAAAAACTGATTATATTTATACTGTAAATCAGCAAGTAGCAAAAGTCAATGATGACTTGGAGGAGGCTGCATGAACAAAGTCCTTTTCTTATCAAACACCGCCAATTTCTCAAAGTTCAACCGCCCGTACATGCGCTGGTTCAAGGAGCAGGGCTGGCAGGTGGACTACTGCTCCGCGGGCGAGGAGCAGGTCTTAGACTGCGACAATCAGTATTCGATTCCCATTGCGCGAAGCCCGTTCAGCCTGAAAAACGTTAGGGCGTTGCGCGAGCTTAAAAAACTGCTGCTCCAAAACCGCTACGACATACTGCACTGCCACACTCCCATGGGCGGCGTTATCGGCAGACTTGCGGCAAAAAAACTCTGGCGGGAGCACAAAATCAAGGTCATCTACACGGCGCACGGCTTCCATTTTTACAGGGGCGCGCCACTCGTGAACTGGCTTTTGTATTACCCCATGGAAAAATGGCTTTCGCGCTGCACCGACGTGATTGTGACGATTAACGAGGAAGATTATGAGAAGGCAAAGGCATCATTCTGAGATTTACAAGATTGACGGTGTGGGCGTGAACCTTTCGCGCTTCCACCCGTGTTCTGCGGAAGAAAAATCCGCGCTGCGAACTGAACTGGGCTATTCTGATGATGACTTCATCATCACGGTGGTGGCGGAACTCAACAAAAACAAGAACCAGATTATGCTCGTTCGGAAAGTGCATGAGCTGAAATCCGAAATCCCCAGTCTGAAAATTCTGCTCATCGGAAAAGAAACGCTGCCGACTGTGCGGGAGTATGTGACTGCTGAAAATCTCTCTGATACCGTGCAGTTTTTGGGCTACCGCCCTGATGTTGATAAGCTGACGATGATAAGCGACATCGCGTTTTCCGCAAGCCTGCGAGAAGGGCTTCCCGTGAACATAATCGAGGCTATGGCGTGCGGAATCCCCGTGGTGGCAAGCGACAACCGCGGGCATCGCTCGCTTGTGCGCGACAAGGAAACAGGATTTATTTTTAGTCCGTGGTCAGAAAAAGAGATGACAGACGCGATTATCCTGCTCTACAAAAATCCCTCGCTCCGTACTGAAATGGGCGCTCGGAACATCACGGAAGCAAAGAAGTACGCCGTGGAATCTTCCGTTTCAAAAATGGCTGCGATATACGGCGAGATGCTTTGCGATACTAGAAAAACTGACGGGGGGGGGTACAACTGTAGAGTAGTTTTTGCCCGCCCGTGCGAGGAGATGAGTTATGCAGCATAAATCTCCGAGCATTTTTAAGATTGACGGCGTGGGCGTGAACTTAGAGCAGTCTTCCCTCGCGGCTTCGGTTGAGGCAAAGAACGCGCTCCGAACGGAAAAAGGGGGGGCGAGCAACGATTTTATTCAGACGGAACTCGTTTCCATTATTACGCCTTGCTACAACGGCGCGCGTTTCCTTTCGCAGACGATTGATTCTGTCCGCGCACAAACCTACACTAACTGGGAGCTTCTTATCGTAGACGACGGCTCCCATGACGATTCTGTTGCTATCATAAAATCATATATGCAGCAGGACGAGCGAATTACATATATTTTACAGGAAAATTCTGGTTCTGCCGAAGCGCGCAATATGGCGATAAAGTTTTCTTCTGGCGACTATCTTGCGTTTTTGGACGCGGACGATGTGTGGCATAACGACTATTTGGAGACCATGCTCGCTCATATTCATGCCTCCTCCGATACGAACGCGGCGATTTTCTTTAGTGGCTACCGTCGCATGAACGCTACTTGCACGGAGCGGCTGTTGCCAGATTTTTCTTGCCCTGGAACGCGGGACTTTAAGAAACTGCTGTTGCATTGCCCGATATTTCCGTCGGCAGCGATTATTGTGAAGGCGCGATTACACGAGAACGTGTTTTTTAGAAAATCGCTACGCAGCCTGCGCGATGACTACGTGTTTTGGCTAGATATTTTGAGCCAAAAACTAACCTGCGTCGGCTTTCCCGACATTCTTGTAGATTATCGCATGAGAAGCGACTCGCTTACAGCCTCAAAATGGAAGATGATTGTTCCGCAATGGCGCATTTATCGCACAGTGCTGCATTTTTCTTTTTTTAAGAGCCTGTTTTATCTTTGTAGTTGGGCACTGAACGGACTGCAAAAATACCACAAGAAAAGGCTTTCACTTTGCTCATAGACGGAAAAAAGTCTAGGCATAAAAAAACAACCTAAGCGACAGTGGAGTTCTCGCTTAGGTTGTTTTTTTGTTATAGAACCAAAAGTTCTGTTCGTTTTTTCATCATTTCATCGTAAAGTGCTTGGTAATCGCAGGCTTCTTTTGCGCGGAGTTTTTCCGTAAGTTCGCTAACAGGCTTAAAAAGCGGAGTGAGCGCGAGATTTCCAAGAACTCCTTTGAGTGCGTGCGCTTGCTCAAACGCGCTTTCCCAATTTTCTTCTTTCAAAGACTCGCCAAGCGTTTCAAATCGTGCGTCTTTTAATCCAAGGTTAATCATTCGGATATAAAAATCTTCTTTGTTCAAACACCTCGTAAGTCCTTCTTTTGTGTCTGCTCCAAACTCGTTTAATGCGTCAATCGTAATCATTTTTTTGCTCCGTTTTTTTTGATTTTAACCGCGAACGCCTTGTTTCATAAGGCGACTTACGGCTTCTGGCGGAATTGCCCTGGAAAAATAAAATCCTTGAATTACGTCGCAACCCGCTTTTTTGAGAAGTTCAAACTGCTCTTTTGTTTCCACGCCTTCAGCCACAACGGGAACTTCAAGATACCGCGCAATGTCAAGCACCAATTCCACCATTCGCATTTCTTTTGAACCGCCTGCAATATTTCTCACAAACGCCATATCGAGTTTGAGCGCGTCAATCGGAAGCGTGGTGAGCATATTGAGCGACGAATAACCTGAACCAAAATCGTCCATTTCCACACGGAATCCCGCTTCGCGAAGTTTATTCACCACGGAAACGATTTGCTCGGAATTGTCCGTGTACGCGCTTTCTGTGATTTCAAGCAGGTAATCCTTTGGATTGATTTCGTTTTCCGTTGTGAGTTTTGTGAGAAAATCAAAGAGTTTTGAGTCGTAAATGTCAACGCGCGACACGTTCACGCTCACGGGCATTGTAATGCCAAGTTCGTCTCGCCATTTTTTGATTTGCTCCGCCGCCGTCTTCCAAACGTAGCGGTCGAGTTTTTGCACCAAACCATTTTTCTCAAAAAGCGGAATAAAATCCGAAGGAGAAACCCTCCCAAACTCAGGATGTTGCCAACTCACCAAGGCTTCCATGCTAGAAAGAACTGGAAATTGCCCTTTGATGTTGTATTTTGGCTGGTAAAAAACGTGAAATTGTCCGCTCAAAAGCGCGTTGTCAAAATCAGAAAGAAGTCGCGCGACAAAAACTTCTCGCTCCCGCATTTCTTTGTCATAAACGGCAACGTTTGTGCCGTATTGCCCCCTAAGCGAGTTGCAGGCTTGCAGTGCGCGGTCAAAACGCTGCTCCAAAGAAACCGAGCGGTAAATATCTTGAAAAACGCCCATTCGCAACTGGATTTCCGTTTCTGAAAGATATTCGGTGAGATTCGTTTTGATTCTGTCGAGGAGTTTTGTGTATTTTTCTGCATGAACGAGATAAATGTAGAACGTGTCCGCGTCGTATCGGCAGGCAATTCCGCCGACTCCTTCTGCAAGTTGAAAAACCTCGCTTGCAATGGCTCGAAGAACGTTGTCTCCGTAAGCGCGTCCGTGAAGTTCGTTTATGATGTGGAATCGGTTAAAGTTTATGACGATTGCGTCCATGACCGTTTCCGTTCGATGCTTGTCAAACTCGTGACCGTATTCAAAGAAAAAGTCTTTTGTGTAAAGCCCCGTCAACTCGTCAAGTTCCGTTGCGCGAATAAGACTTTCGCTTTCAAAAAGATTGATTGAATGGCGAACTCGCGCAAGAATCACCTCTGGAAGGTCGTAGGGTTTTGTAAGAAAATCCGCCGCTCCCATTTGAAGGCTTTTTATTTCGCTCGATTTGTCCGCCGTAAGAACAACAACGGGAATCCCTTTGATTTCTTCATCCGCTTGCATTGCTTCAAGCACTGCAAATCCGTCAACTTCTGGCATTAGAAGGTCAAGCAGGACGAGCGAAAGTTCTTTTTTGTGTGCATAAATCTGCGAAAGTGCTTCGCGTCCGTTTTCCGCGTAAAGAACCTCGTAATCTTGCTCCAAAATCGCTCCGAGCATTTCGCGGTTTACCGCCTCGTCGTCCACCACAAGCACCGTTCTAAAAAAATCCTTGTCATGCTTTCTTGTTTCCATCTTGAATCCGTCCCGTTTGAATCCGCCATACGTTAAATGCAGAATTAGAAAATTATAATCGTTCAGATTTTATTCCGAACGATTCCCATTATACACACATTTCCCGCGAATGAAAATAACTTGTTTGATAACAAACTGTTCCACACAAAATCGAGAAAGTGTGTGTGCTCGTTTTCTTTTTCTTTTATTTATGCTACTATTTTTCCGTATTTTCTCGTTTAAGGGAGTTTTCAGAAACGATTTTATGAAAAAGATTTTGGTTGTTGATGACGAATCGGTTTCATTGACGATGACCGAGCATATTCTTTCCGAAAAATACGACGTTTTTTGCGCCTCTTCTGGTCCTGAAGCGATTTCGATTTTTGAGAAAAAAAAGCCCGATATGGTTCTCTCCGACCTAAGAATGCCTGGAATGTCGGGACTCGAACTGCAAAAAAAACTAAATAAAAAGACGGGAAAACTCATTCCGTTTATGTTTATGACTGCCGACACCGCCGAAGAAACGGAAAGCCTCGGTTTTGAAAACGGCGCACTTGATTTTGTGAGAAAACCGTTTCGTCCCGACGTGCTTCTGCGTCGCGTTGGAAACATTCTTCGCGCTGTTGATATGCGCCGCGCTGCCATTTCCGACCCGATGACGGGACTTTTGAACAAATCGAGTTCAAAAGCAGCAATCGGGGAGTTGTGCGGAAATTGCGCGGGAATCCTTATGGTTGTGGACTTGGACAGTTTCAAAAGCGTGAACGATATTTACGGACACGCCGCAGGCGACCGAATTCTCGTGCGTTTTTCTGAAATTTTGCAAGCGGTCGTCCGTTCTTCTGACATAATCGGTAGGCTCGGCGGTGACGAGTTCATCGTTTTTTGTCGCGACGTAAAAGAAGAAATTGTCATTGACAAAAAATCGCGCTTCATAAATCGTTGCATTTTGGAAGCGGCAAAAGAATTTTTGGGGGAAGACTGCGCCATTCCGTTAGGCGCGTCGATTGGGTGCGCTCTCTCTCCCGCCGACGGAACGGATTTTCAAACGCTTTTTGATAAAGCGGACAAAGCGCTCTACGAAGTCAAACGAAACGGAAAGCACGGCTTTCATTTTTTTAGCGCGCAAGATTCTGCGATGAATGCAAAAGAAGGCTCTTCTTTAAGCGACGCAATGCAAATCCTCAAAGAGCGTGCGCAAGAGCGCGGCGCGTATCCTGTTCCGCTCGAATCGTTCCGAACGATTTACCGATTTTTAGTTCGACTTTACGCAAATTACGGAACTCTTTCGTGGCTCATAACGCTTTCTCTCAAAAACGAAAACGGCTCTGGAATCCTTGAATCCGAAAGTTCCCTTTTCTTTGATGCGTTGCGCTCGTCGCTTCGGCAAAGCGATGTTATTACGGAAAGTTCCCGCGGGCAATTTCTGTTGATTTTGATGCACACGGAGCAAGAAAATATCAAAATGATTCTTGAGCGCGTGGAACACACTTGGAGAGCGATGGGCGGGACTCTTGCTCTTTCAACCGAAATTACCCAAATATCTTAAAAACGCACGGTTTTTCACGGCTCTTGAATCACAGAGCGCCCCGCGTTTCCTTTTTTGATTTCAAGGTGCGAAGGAATTTCCGTTTTCATTCCTTCCACGTGCGATATTATTCCGACCGTTCGCTCTTTTCCGATTTTTTTGAGCGTGAGGAGTGCGCTGTCCAACGATTCTGCGTCGAGCGAACCGAATCCTTCGTCAATAAAAAGCGAATCGAGTCGAACGCCGCCACTTTTTGAGCACACAACGTCCGTGAGCGCGAGTGCGAGGCTGATTGCCGCTTCAAACGTTTCTCCGCCCGAAAGCGTTGCGCTGTCACGAGAAAGTCCTGTGAAAAAATCTTCAATTGCAATGTCAAGCCCATGAAAGCCCGCCGTCCGCGTTTTTTCAATTTTGAATTGGTATCGCCCGCCCGAAAGATTCAAAAATCGCGCGTTTGCATAATCGATAACTTCCGAAAAGTGCATCGAAAGAACCCATGCGTCAAACGGAATTTTAAGCGGATTTTCGCCGCACAAATCACGCGCAAGTTTTATAAGCACTTCGTTTTCTTTTCGCTTTTCAAGGATTTGCGTTTGCGCAGTTTCAAACTCGCTTTTTGCATTTTCCGCTTCTTTTTTTTCGCCAAAAACGCGCTTTGCTTGTTCGATGAGATAGTCGATTTCTTTTTGGAGTTTTTCGATTTTTTCCGTTTCCACTTTTTCGATTTCCAAAAACTCGGCTTCCGATTTTTGCGTTTCCGTTGATTCAAAAATCGTTTTTGCTTTTTGCGTTTCCGTTTTGATTTTTTCGATTTTTTGTCGGATTTTTGTTTCTTCGTCTTTTTCAAGAATCGATTTTTCAAGTTGTTCTTCGTCCAAAAAAGACGAGCGAGAGAGCGCGGACAAAAAATCATCCGCCGCGATTTTTTCGGCTTTTGCCGTTTCCGCCACCACTTTTTTTGCGCTTTCGTATTCTGTCTTTGCTTTTGTCCACAAAAGTTCTGCGTCTTTTTTGTTTTTTTCGGCTTCAGTTATTTCTTTTGCATTTTTTTCGACCGCTTCTTCGAGTTTTGCAATTTGCAAAGACAGTTTTTCATCGTCAGTCCATTCGCCCGCTTCCGCTTTTTTTTCAAGAAAAATCGTTTGCGCCGTTTTGCTTTTTGCTTTCAAAGTCGTATACTGTTCTTTCAATTTCAAAAGCGTTTCTTCTTCCTCCGACAATTTTTCAAAAAGAGAGAGCGCGTTTTCCTCGTTTTTCTTTGCGTCGAGCGCGATTTTTTCGGCTTCGTTTTCCGCTTTCAAAGCCGCTTCTTCGCTTTTTGAGCAAATTAAAAACTGCGCTTGCGCTTCTTCCCGCGCGATTCGCTCGATTTCTTTTGCCGCGCCTTCATTTTTTGAAGCGAGCAAAAACGCTTCCTCGGCTTTTTCTTTGTTGATTTTTTGCGCGTCGATTTTGTCAGAAAGGCTCGTGCTTTCAAAATGAGCGGGCGCAGGGTGCACTTTTGAACCACAAACGGGACACTCTTTTCCGTCTTTTAGAAAATGCGCCAAAATCGAGGCGGAATTTTTTCGCTTGTTTTCTTCTTCTTCCGCCAAAAGATGGTCAAGGATTTCTTTTGTTGCGTAAAAATGAATTTCCGCGTTTTTTCGATTTTCTTCTGCTTCCAAAAGGCTCTTTTTTGCGTCTTTTGCTTTTTTTTGCAAAATCGAACATTTTTGCGCGTTTTTTGTTTCTTCCTTTTTTTGATTGAGTTGTTCTTCCGCTTTTTTTGTTTTTTCAGAAAGAAAACGCAAAACCGTTCGCGCGTCTGTGTTTTTCTCATCGTCCGAAAAATCCAAAATCTGTTTTAATATCGTTTCAACTTTTTTTTGCGCTTCATTTTGCGCGTCCAAGGATTTTTGCGCGTCTTTTTCCGCTTGTTCTGCTTGCTCTTTTGCCTTTTTTATTGCAGCGATTTTTTTGAACACCTCTTTTAGAGAATCGAGTTCTTTTTCGTCATTTTTCAACTGCTTTTTTTGATTTTCTCTTTTTTCCGTTTGATTTTCAAACGTTTCAAAAGCGTCTTTTGCGTTTTTTTCCGCTTCCGATTTTTCTATTTCCGCGTTTTTTGCGTCCTGTGCCGCCGTTTTTGCGCTCCGATTTTTTTCTAATTTTGGAAAAAGCGAAAGAGCTTCTAATGAAAGCGCGAGTTTTTTTTCGTCTTCGTCGATTTCTTTTGAAAAAGACTCAAGTTCCAAAAGCGTTTTGCGGCTTTCTTCGTGTTTTCGCGCTTTTTCGCCTTCCGTTTTTGCAAAATGAAGCGCGTTTTCCGACTCGCTTTTTGCTTTTTGAGCGATTTGCAATTTTTCGTCACAGTCTTTTGATTCTTTTTCGATTTGTTCGATTTGTTCAGAAAGTGCGTCCAATGAACCGATTTTTTTTTCCATTTCCGCAATTTTACTTTCAAGAAAAGACAGATTTTCCCGCGCGTCCTTGCTTTTTTCTCGCACGCTTTCGATTGTTCGAGTAATCGCGTCAACGGGAAAGAGTTTTTTGAGCGTTTCCGTTCTGTCTTTTGATTTTTCCTTTAGGAATTTTGAAAACTCGCCTTGCGGCAAAAGCACAATTTGATTGAATTCGTCGTATTTTAGTCCAATGATTTCTTCGCTTATAATTGCGTCGAGTTGCCCTGTCGTGTGTCCCTTAAAAATCTTCCATTTTTTTTGTTCGGAGTCGAATTCTTCGAGCGAAAGTTCCGCATTTCGCGTTGTTTTTCCAGATTTTGATTTTGTGGGAAGCGTTCGTTTTGCTCTAAAAACGCTTCCGCCCGCACAAAATTCAAATTCCACAAAAGATTCTTCGCCGTCTTTTGCAAAATCGCAAACCATATGTTCGAGTTTGAGAACTCGCCTTCCGCCTGAAAATCGTCCAAAAAGCGCGTATGTTATTGCGTCAAAAATTGCCGTTTTTCCGCTACCCGTTTTTCCCGTAATCAAAAACATCGGCGAAAGCGTTGAAAAATCGATTTTGGATTCCACAAAAGGACCAAAATTTTTCATAAAAAGTCGAATTGGTTTCATTTTTTTTCCTTTGTTTTTCCGTTAATCGAGGTTTTCGTTCAAAAATTTCAAAAATAATTCGGTTTCCGCTTTTGCGTCGTCTTCGTTCAAATCGTTTCCGTATAATTCTGAAAGAAACGTTGAAAAAAATTCCTCGTGGCTCGCTTCGTTTCGTCGCTCAATGAGATTTCGTCTGAGAACAAAATCGGAATTTTCTTTTGTTGACGTGGCTTTTTCGCGCGAAAACGAAAGGAGATGCGGAAATTTTGTTTCGAGCAACGCTTTTGGCATTTGAACGACTTGCTCGTCTGTGCATTTGATTTCCACGAGGCACTGTTCGTATTTTTTTGTTTCGGATTCGTCTGCGTTGTAAAAATCGCTAAACGCGCCTTTTAACCGAACAACGGGGCGCAGCGGTTCTATCGGAATCGTTTTGATTGAAAGCGAATTGTCGATTTTGATTGTGCCACAAATCATCACTTTTTTTGACACATCGTCAAATGTGTACGAAAGTGGAGAGCCTGAATAGTACATTCGTTCGGTGATTTTTTTGAATGAATGAATGTGTCCGAGCGCAACGTATGAAAATCCGTCAAAAAGCGAAGGCGAAATTGACTCCGCCGTACCGATTTGATTTTTTTCGTCATTGTTTTCTCCAAACACCGTTGCGTGCGCAAGAACAACGCTTGGAAGGGTAGGGAAGTTTTTTTGATGCGCTTCTCGAATTTCTGCCGTTGCGCGTTCAAAAAGGGCGCGCTGACTTTTTTCCGCGCCGTCCTTAAAAGAGCCTGGCATAAGAAACGGAATCTGATAAATCGCGCAAGAATCTACGATGACAGCATTTGAAAGATGTTCCGTTCCAAAACAAAGGTGAATGTTCGATTTTTCCAAAAAGCGCGAGGCAAATGAAAGACGCTCGGCTCCGTCGTGATTTCCCGCGGTAACAAAAACGTGAAGACGCGGAAAATCTGTTGCGAGCGCGGTCAAAAAATCATCAAAAAGCAAAACCGCTCCAACCGAAGGAATCGCACGGTCGTAAACGTCGCCAGAAATAAAAAGACAATCGTAAGGCTCGGCGTTTTTTTGCGCATTTTTGAGTTCTTCGCTCACATTTTTTAGAAAATGCCGCTGGTCTTCCAACAACGATTCAGAATAAAGCGTTCTGCCAAGATGCCAGTCGCCTGTGTGTAAAAATTTCATAGACTTTCCTTTTTTTCATTTGACCTATTCTTAAAATCTAGGCGATTTTGTGTTTTTCGTCAGCATTCGTTTTTGAAAAAATGCGCAGGAATCGGGGCTTCGATTTTGATTTTTTTTCCTCCAATCGGAATAAAAAGCCTTCTCGCGCAAAGTTGCAGGTGCTTTATGCCGAGTTTTCGAGCAAGTTTATTTTTTTTGAAATCCCCGTGTTTGTCGTCAGCGACTATTGGCGCGTGAACAGCCGCTAAATGTATGCGGATTTGGTGCATTCTTCCCGTTTTGAGAAAAAGCCGCACGCGCGAAAACTCCATTTTTTGTTCGTCAAGGATTTTTGACCATGTTTCTTCAACAAAAAATTCGGTTTTTGCAAAAAGCGTTCGCGCTCCTTTTTTGATGGGGATGCAAATCGTGCCGCTTTGCTCCGATTTTCCGTTTATGAGCGGACTTCCAAAGCAAATGGCTTCGTATTCTTTTTCTACCGTTTTTCCAGAAATCAACGCGCTCCATTTTGAAGCCGCCACAGGATTTTTTGCAACGATTAAAAGTCCGCTTGTGTCGCGGTCGAGTCTGTGAACGAGAAAAATTTTTTTTCTAAGTATTTTGGGAAGTTCCTCGTCGAGCGGGTGCGTAATTCCCGCGCCTCCTTGAACGGCAACGCCTGTCGGCTTGTCAACTATAAAAATCTCGTCATCTTCATAAAGAATTGGAATCTCTTTCATATTTCCCTTATAATATCACACATGAAGGCTTTTCGTAAAATCACGGCTTTTTGTGCCACTATTTTTATTTCGGTTTTTGCTTCTGCAGAAATTGTTACGTCGGATATTTTTGGTTACTCGCTTGACGTTCCTGAAGGTTTTGAGATTCTTGACATGACGGAAAATCAAGATAGCGTGCAATTTCAGCAAAAATATTTTCCCGCAACGATTATTTTGTGCGTTTACAAATCGTCCGAGCAAAAAGACGCGCAGACGGCTCTTTCTTTTGCGCTTTCTCGGCTTGGTGCAAAAGAAAAAACATCTTCGCTAACGTGGCATCGCCTTCCGTGCGCCGTAAGCGAGTTTGTGATTGAAAATCAAACGGAAGCGTTTGGAAACGAAAAACAGCGCGGCTATGCCGCTTCGATTCCGCTTCCCGCAAAAGAATCCATACTTGTAGCCCTTTCTTTTCTTCCAGAATCGGTTTGGAGCGAAGGCGATTGCGTTCCTTTTAGCGCAATCGATTCAATCGTTGTGGACGCAGGAAGTAGCCGCGAATGTGGAATCCTTACGAGTTTTTTCTTTCCTCAAAAGAAAAAAATGCCGCTAAACCTTGAAATCGCTGGCGAAAAAATCCAAACAGAACTGTTTGAAGAGGATTCCAAAGCAAATCAAGCGGTTATTGACAGAGAGTTCAAATTATTTTTGATTTATGCACAAAACGCGCTTCCAGAGGCGATTGCGTCTTGGCAACGATTTTATCGCATGATTATGCGCGATAGCCTTGGAAGAACAAAGCGCGTGGCGTTTGACATTGTTGCATCTTTGCAATCAAAAACGTTGGAAATGGACGAAAAAAATCCGCACGCGGCATTGGCAGCCCTCATTCTTGAATGGACGCAAAATTTAAAATATGCAAGAAATCTTGAAGCGGCTGACAAAGCGGATTTTTCTAACATCGTTTGTGTTTTAACTGACAACGGTTCTGATTGCGACAGTCGAAGTCTTCTTGCCGCAGTTCTTTTAAAACATTCGGGAATTCAAAGTTGCTTTTTTGTGAGCGTGGCGTATTCTCACGCAATTTTGGGAGTTTCTTTGGACGGAAAAATGGGGCAGGCGTTTGACGTTGACGGCGTAACATATCTTGTTGGCGATACCACGGCAAAAGGCACAACGCTTGGAATGATTGCCAGAGACCAAGCGGATAAAAGCCGTTGGATTCCCGTTGAATTTCCGTTTTAGAAATTTATTCGCCTTCCGTGAGGATTTTGTACGCTTCTTGCTCATTTTTGCTCGAAAGAAGCGCGGAGCGTACTTCGTTCTTTTTGAGTTTTCCAGAAAAAAACGAGAGCGTTTGAAGATAATATTTGTGTTGCTCTTTTGAAGCGGCAATCATTATGAGAATGCGCACGGGAACGTCGTCGATTGCTTGAAAATCGATTATATCGTTTTGGCAAATGCCCACGCTCATAACCAAATCCGTAACGCTCGAAAGACGAACGTGCGGAATTGCGATTCCGCGCCCGATTGCCGTTGACATAAGTTCTTCGCGCTTTAGAATTTCTTGCGTTAACTCAAGTTTGTCTTTGATTTGCGGTGCGCTTCCAAGATTATTTGAGAGCGCGATAAGCGCGTCCTGTTTTGTTATATGGTCAATAAAAAGGATTCTGTCCGGTGAAAGAATATTTTTGACGATGATTTTTTGGACTTCATTTTCTTTTTGAGCAGGCGAAGAGAGTTTTTCGTTCATCCATTTTTCTATTTCGGTTCTTTTGAATCTCCAAGCCGTTCCGATTTTTCCAGCGGGAATCATGCCTTTTTGCGCCCAGTCGTACACAGTTCGGTCTGAAACGCGAAGATATTTTGCGACCTCTTTGATTGTGAGAATGTCGTCTTCCATGATAAAACTCCAACTTTTTTTACTTTTTGTTGATTTCTTGATGAATATTTTGCAAATTTTGCAGTTTATTGTCAAGTTCTGCAAAAAATCGTAAAAGCGAGTTTTGATTCATGGAGAAAAATCACATTTGGCGTATAGTTTGAAACGCAAAAAAAATTCCAAAAACGAATGTTATTCTGCCAATTCGTGAAGGCTGTCGAACGGATACAACTCCGAGAGCGTTTTTATTTCAACGGACGTTTTGTTGTTTCCAAATATCACGGGGGATTTTCCGTGCAAAAACTCGGTCAAAACTTGCCTGCACGCTCCGCACGGACCTACAGGATAGTCGGCTTTTGGAGCCGCGATTGCCACGGCAACAAATCGTTTTTCGCCTTCGCTTACCGCTTTAAAAATCGCCGTTCGCTCCGCGCAATTTGTCAGTCCAAACGAGCGATTTTCGATATTCGTTCCCGTAAAAATTTTTCCGTTTTCCGTTAAAAGCGCGGCTCCCACAGGAAAATGCGAATATGGCGAATACGAAAAAGACGCGGCACTCAGCGCGTTTTCAAAAAGCGAAATGAGCAATTCTTTTGCCTTTTCATTTGTAAACTGTTCGTTCAGTTTTTCCGAAAGAAACGAAATCGTTTCACCGTTCATTTTTTCTGTCATAGGGTACTCCGTTTTGCATTTTTGATTTTTTCTATTTCACAAGAACGTCGAATTCTTTATAATTTTCAAAGATTGTTTCAGAACAAGTCTATTATACCACGAATTATTTTTTTTGATATTTTTTTGGATTTTTCTGAAAATCCTTAAAAAGGAAAAATAAATGAAAAAAGTTCAAAATCACAGCCCCGATTACGGAAAAAAGAAACGCAGAATTATAATTGCAATAATTATTTTGCTTTGTGTGCTTTACATTTTCTTTGCCGCGCGTCCGCTTTCAAGCGAAATCCATTTTGTTCCTGCCTGGACGATTGACGTTGACAAAAATTCCCGCAATGAACGTGTGCTTGAGCGGCTTCAACAAGAGGACGGGGCAGCAAAATTGTTTGTAGAGGCAATCCCTTATAAATTGGGGCAAACTGCTGGATATTTTACAAAAAACGGCACAGTTCTTTCATATTTTACATTTTCTTACAAGGCAGCGGTTTCGGAAGATTTTTACACGCTTTACGGCACTCATTCTTCGGATTTTCCTGTTTTTGAAAAAACGGGAAAAGAATCAATGCGAATAAAGCAAACGGGATTTCCTTATTTTTCGTCCTCGTCGCTTTTTCTTTTTCTTCCAGGCGGCGCGTCTTTTTCAAGAATCGGATACAACGGAGAAGCAATTTGGACGCACGAAGGACGGGCACCGATTACGGCTTTTTCTTCTTCGGAAGGCGGCGTACTCGCGGGCTTTGCAGACGGCAGGCTTGTTGCGTTTGACGGAAGTGACGGCTCTGTTTTGTATTCAATTTCTCCAGGCGGAAGCGAGTATCCTGTTATTCTTGGCGCGGGAATCAGTCCATCTGGAGAACTTGTTGCCTCGGTTTCTGGACAAGACAAGCAGCGTTTTGTGATTGCAAAAAAAGCAGACGGCAGAGCGGACATTATTTTTCACAAATATCTTGAAAACGAAACGAATCGACAAGTTATCGTAAAATTCAGCAAAAACGAAGAGTCCGTTTATTACAGTTACGCTGACGGGCTTGGAATCGTGAATTGTAAAACGTTCGCGGACTCCAAAATCGCAATCGAAGGCGAAATCCTTTCGATTCAAGAAGACGAAGACGGCACGGCGTTTGTGTTGAGTCGCGATGGTGGCGTGTTTACCGTGAGCGTTGTTGAGCCGTTTGACGTGTATTCTGGCTCGTTTTCATTTGAAGCAGAGCACGCTTTTATTGCCGTAAAAGACGGTTCGCTTTTTGTTGGACACGACTCAAAGATTTCAAGAATAGATATAAAGCATAAATAAACGGGGGTGGGGAGTATGAAAAAATCATTAAAAGTGGCGGTTGCTGCCATTTTTGCACTTGCAAGCGGAGCGGTTGCGTTTGATTGGCCGCAAAATCATATTCTTTCTGATTCGTTTTTTTCGTACTTTGCGCAAAAGCGTGGCGGCAGAATCAGTCCGTCGCTCATTTTTTCTGATACGGAAGGAGTCAAGGCGAGCGATGACGGGCGGCTTGTTGCAGTTTTGTGCGAGCACTCGAACAGCGAACTTTTTGAAAGCACGTTGGGAAATGCGGCAATTATTTCCCACGTTGACGACATGGTAACTGTGTACGCAAATCTTGACAGCGTGGAAGACATTTTTTCGATTCGAGATGTCAAAGCGGGCGATTCTTTGGGTGAAACGTCGAATTCTGCCTGGCAAGAGGGGAGTTCGTGTCTTGAGTTTCAAGTTGTTGACGTAAAGGCGGGAAGTTTTGTAAATCCTCGCATTCTTATGCCGCGTTTTGGCGGGGAACTTCCGCTCGTTCTTGCAAATGTTACCGCTGTAAATCGCGCAAAAATGCCGTTTCGCCTTTCAACCACAAACGCGCTCAACGCAGGAACGTATCTCATTTACAATGACAGACAAGAAGTTGCAGTTCCGTACAAAAGTGTGATTTATATAAACGGCGTTGCGGTCGAAGGGCTGTCTTACGATTCCGTTTACGAGCGCGATGGAAAATTTTCTGTAAAAGGACGCGATTTTCATGCTCTTTCTGAAGTGTATCCAGATGACAATTCGATTTTGCTCGGCGAAGTTACTTTTCCGCGCGGGCGAAACGAGTTGACCGTGGTTATTTCGGATATTCTTGGAAAAGAGCAAAGCATGACGTACATTTTTGACGCGCGATAACACAAACCGTGGTTCTAAAACGGTTATTTTTAGAACCACGATATTTTGAAACGCTTTTAATTTTTGAAGCCGACGCTTGTTTTTCCGCTCTTGATTTTTTCGCTTTTGCAATACAAAACGATTTCATCAAAAGGCGTGGTTTTTCCCGTGAGAATTTCGTCCAACGCGACTTTTCGTACAATGTTTGTGATTTCGCCACCAGAAAAAGGAAAATCCTTTGCAAGCGTCTTCGCCTCGTTTTCTGACAAGTGCGGCAAGTTGCTTTTCCAAATTTTTGTCTTTACGCTTGTATCGGGTTTTTGAAATTTCACTTTGAACAAAAATCGTCGCTCAAACGCCGAATCAAGATTTCCTTCAAGATTCGTGGTCGCAATCAAAATCCCTGGAAGTTTTTCCATTTCTTCAAGAAGAATATTTTGAATCGTGTTGTCAACTCGACCGCCACCGCCTTGCGACACGATTTCCACTCGTTTTCCAAAAATCGCGTCCGCCTCGTTAAAAAGCAGAATGGGGGCGGGCTTGTCGTTTTTTTCCGCGCTTTCGCAGAGTTTTTTGTAATCCGAAAAGAGTTTTGAGAATTTTTGCTCCGTTTCCCCGTACCATTGCGAGCGCATTGAACCAATGTCAACGTGAAGAATCGCGCGATTTGTTTTTCGTGCCATTTGGTACACCGTTTCGGTTTTTCCCGTTCCAGGTTCGCCGTAAAAAATCGTGCAAATTCCGCGCGGCATTTTCTTTTCGAGAAGTCGTTTTTGCAAATTTTTGAAATTGTCGTCAAAAATCGCATTTGTGAGTTTTTCGATTTCGCGAGCGTTTTCTTCCATATAAAAGAGTTCTTTTTCTTGGATTTTTTCGGGCGCGTGGAGTTGCTTGTCTCCGATTTTTTTCTGATAAAATTTTCCTTCCTCGCCCAAAAGCAGTTCAAACGCCTTGTCCGTGAGCGAAACCGTAGAATCCATAATCGAGGCTTTATTTTCAAATTGCACGAGTTCAAGAGAAAAAAGAACGTGGCTTTCGTCCATAAATGACTCAAGAATTTGCTGGCGCGACGTGCTGTCATCGGTGTTTCTGTTTACAAGCACCATCAAATCGACTTCCGTGTTTATGTGATTCACCATGCCCACCGCAATGTCGTACAAAATCGCTCTATCTTGTATTTTTTGAAGAACTTTTTTGACATTTTCGATAGTTTTGACATTTTTGTGCGATTTTTCCTTCGCTTCGATTGCGGAGTACAACATTCCAATTTTCTGCCCGTTATCGACTCTGGAATCTCCCGCGCGCTCAACTTGGCGCAAAAACGTTTGCATCGTCCGCAGTTGCTGAATTTCTGCTGGCGGAATCGGCTTTTCGGAGAGAATCGCGTCCACCACAAAATCGGGAACTTTGTAAAACGGCTTTCCGTATGTGCTGTCTTCGTGTTCGACTTCCTCCAAAATTCCGCGCTCGATTATTCCCGCAAGTTCTGGATAATATTGAAGTGGCACCAGCGGATTGCAATTATAAAAGTCAGAAATATTGTAAAACGAAACGGGTCGCCCCGTATTATCAAAGTACAGCGTAAAAAGAGAGCAAAATAAAATAACTTGTATTTCGTTTAGCGAAAAATAATTTTTGAGTTTTTCAACGGTGAGTTTGAACGTTTTTGTGCTGTCTTCTTCAAAATTCGTTTTTTTCATCGCCATGGTAACGAGCGAAATCAATCTGAGCGTTCCCGTCGTTCTTCCAGTAAACCGTTTGCTGATTTTTCTTTTTCCCTGTATGTTTTTTTCCGAATCTTTTTCAACAAAATCCAATGGCATTTGTTCGTTTGCTTCTTCCATAGATTGAAAAATCCCCCACCGTAAAAATGAAATTCGATTATACCCGAAATCAAAAGAAAAAATCGACCTTTCGCCACTGTTTTTTTTCTAAAAAAAAGAGTTGTTTTGAAATTGTCTGATTTTTCAATTCGTACAGTTGACACGCGGAGGGGATTTTTGCTAGAGTGTTTCTATAAATAGAAACAAAAGAAGGCTTTTTATGCAAAAAATAAAACTGATGTCGCACTTGGTCGCAGGGTATCCTTCCGACACGCTTGCGCTTACGGCGGCTCGCGCTTTGGTGGCGGGTGGCGCGGACATTCTTGAGATTCAGCTTCCGTTTTCTGACCCTAGCGCGGACGGTCCTGCGATTCAAACGGCGTGTACCGAAGTCCTTTCTCGCGCCTACAAAACGTCGGACGGGCTTTCGTTTATTTCTCGCGTTCACGCAGAATTCCCCAAAATCCCGATTTATTTGATGAGTTACGGAAGCCTCGTGTACACGCCAGGCGTTGAGCATTTTTGCGAAAAAGCGGCGAACGCTGGCGTTTCTGGCATGATTATTCCTGACCTTCCGTTCGATTTTGACGAAGGTCTTACAAAATCGTGCGTTTCAAACGGCATGATAAATATTCCCGTTGCCGCTCCTTCCATGAGCGACGAGCGACTTTCTCTGCTTGCCTCTTCGGGGTTTCCGTACATTTACGCCGCCCTTCGCACGGGAATTACGGGAAGCGACACAAAAATCGACGAAAAAACAATCGACTTTTTGGAAAAAGTTGCTCGCGGTGGCTCAAAAATCTACGGCGGTTTTGGAATTTCAAACGGTGTTCAATCTCGCGCGCTTTCTTCTGCCGTTGAAGCGGTTGTGGCTGGAAGTGTTTTTGTGAGAATTATCTCTCAATTCAAAAATGAACCAAATTCTCTTTTTGACGCGGTAAAACAAAAGGCTTTGGAACTCACGGGACAAATCGAATAAATATGGAAAGCGAAAATTCGAGCGATTCTTTTGAGGAAAACGCAAAAATAAAAGACAACATCATAAAACTGTTTGAACAATTCTATGATGTGAAAATGTGCGATTCAAAGCCGTTTTTTGCCGAAGCGATTTTTCGTTCCCACGAAGAGCAATTTGTTTTTGTGCGTTCTGCGCGAATTGCGGAAAGCGAGTCGAACGAATACGTCTTTTTTTGCGAAACAAAACATCTGTGCGAAGAAACCGTGCGCGATTTTTCAATGCAAGCGTGGAATAGTGGTCTTTCTCGCGTAAAACCGCACTTTTCGCACAGAAATTCCGACGTACTTTTGGTAATTATTTCAAAAACCGTGGACGAAAAAGCGCAAAAAATCTGCAAAAAACTCCATTTTTCAAAATCGTATTGCTTTTCGCTCAAAGGCTGGAGCGATTTTCGTCTTTGCGTTTTGGAAACATCGACTTCGCGCGTTTTTTTTAATCGACTCGGAAAAGATGTTTCAAAATCGATTCAAAAATCAATTCAAAAAATGGATTTATAAAAAATCGTAATCTACGGGGCTTTTGCCTCGTAAAAATAAACAGTTTTTTCCTTAAAATCAGGAGGAAGGAAATGACAGCGTTATGTATTATTCTTGTGGCAATCGTATTGCTTTTGTGTGGCTACGTGTTTTACGGCTCGTATCTTGCAAAGCAATGGGGGATTGACCCGTCAAAGAAAACGCCCGCTGAAACGATGAGCGACGGCGTTGATTACGTTCCCGCAAAGCCTGCCGTTTTGATGGGACATCATTTTTCGTCAATCGCGGGCGCGGGACCGATTAACGGACCTATTCAAGCGGCGGTGTTTGGTTGGGTTCCCGTTTTTTTGTGGTGCGTCATTGGAGGCATTTTCTTTGGAGGCTTGCAAGATTTTGGCTCTCTTTTTGCGTCCATCAGAAACGGCGGTCAGAGCGTCGGCGAAATCATCAAAAAATCGATGGGAAAAACGTCAAAACGGCTTTTTATTATTTTTGCGCTTCTCGTTTTGATTTTGGTTATCGCGTCATTTGTGAACGTTGTTGCGGGAACGTTTTTTACGGCTGATTCTTTGCTGGGCGTTGTTAAAAATCCCTCGAACAATCAAACAACCGCGATGATTTCTGTGCTTTTTATCGCGCTTGCCGTGCTTTATGGTTTTGTTACGAATCGACTGGGCGTGAAGACACTTCCTGCAACGATTGGCGGAATCTGCGCGATTATTTTAATCGTTGCGCTTGGACTGAATGTTGGGCTTGCTGCGAGCCGAACGACTTGGATTGTGATAATTGGACTTTACATTGCAATCGCTTCGCTGATTCCTGTTTGGATTATGCTTCAGCCGCGCGATTATCTTTCGAGTTTTCTTTTGTACGCAATGATGATAATCGCGCTTTTAGGGATTTTTGTTTCTGCCTTTTCTGGAAGTGCGAATTTTGAAATTCCTGCTTTTACGGGCTTTCAAAACAAAAGCGGAACGCTTTTTCCAACGCTCTTTATCACGGTGGCGTGTGGTGCTTGCTCTGGCTTTCATTCTCTCATTGCCTCTGGAACTTCGTCAAAACAACTCGACAACGAGCGAAACGCAAAACCGATTGGATACGGCTCAATGCTCATCGAAAGCGCACTCGGCGTGATTTCGCTTATCGCAGTCGGAATGGTTTACTCAAAATATACGTCTGGAGGGTTTGGTTCTCCGTCGGCAGCCTTTGGAGCGGGAATTGCAACGATGTTTGGAAAAGAGGGAAGTGGCGTTTACAACACGATTAGCGCACTTCTTACGCTTGCCGTTTCTGTCTTCGCGCTCACGTCTCTTGACAGTGCAACGAGGCTTTCGCGTTTTATGTTTAGCGAACTTTTTTTGAAAGACGACGAGCCGACCTGGAAAGACGCAAAAAGTCCAATCCGAAAAATCCTTGCAAATCCGCTCGTTGGAACGTCGTTTATGGTAATCGTTGGCTGCGTACTCGGCGGATTAAAACTCGGCGCGATTTGGGCACTTTTTGGGTCTGCAAATCAACTCCTTGCGGGAATCGCGCTTCTTGCCGTTGCCGCTTGGCTTGGCGAGGTTGGAAAAAACAACAAAATGTTTGTAATTCCAATGTGTTTTATGCTTCTTGCAACGCTTACGCAACTTGTCATCACGGTGATTAAACAGTTTTCTGTTATTTCTAATGGAAATTTTGGAACTGGCGACCCAGCCTGGGGGCATTATTTCCAACTCGTTTTTGCTTTTGCAATGGCGATTCTCGCGCTTTTCCTTGTGGCAGAAGGCGTAAAAACGTTCGTCCGCCAAATGAAAAAAGGAAAATAAAACGCCATTTTTGAAAAAACGTTGCAGTTAAAAAAAATAGCGATTGAAAAAAAACGCTAGTGATTGAGGAAAAAAAATGGTGGTTGAGCGAAGTCGAAACCACCGTTTTTTTTCAAACCGTTTTAGTTTTTCATTTTGTTCGTTTCTCGAATGATAAAAATCAAAGCGATTATAAATGAAAGTACATCACTTATAATCGCGCTCCAAAGCATTGTTGTTATGTTATGACTAACGAATGCGAGTATGACAGACGCTGGAACGAATATAATCACGTCGCGGAGGAGGGCGAGAAACGTTGATTTTCCGCTTTTTCCGAGCGACTGTAACAGTATTGCACTGGATTTTATAAAGCAGGTGAGAATGATTCCGCCCAAAAATATGCGAATGCAAAGCCGCGCGTATTCGGTGTACTCCACCGCGTTGTTTTTTCCAAAAATCGCAATCACCACATCGGGGAGAAACTCAAAAATCAAAAAGCAAACGACTCCAATTCCAAAAACAAGGCGCAAAATCGTTTTGATTGTTTCTCTGACGCGCTCAAAATTGCGTGCGCCCATGTTGAATCCTATAATCGGTTGCCCGCCAAGGCTTATTCCAATCACCACGGAAATAACGATTCCAAAAACTTTCATCACGATTCCAACGACCGCAAGCGGAATTATTGAGCCGAACGCTTTTCCCGTGCTAGAAAACGTTTCGTAGCCGTATTTTGAAAGCAAATTGTTGTTCACGCCGATTATGATGACGATTGAAAGTTGCACGATAAGCGATGCCATTCCAACAAAAACAATTCGGCGGATAATCGAGCGGCGCGGACGCATGGATTTTGTGGAGATTTTGAAATTTTTTGCGCGAAAAAGATACAGCACGCTCATAAAAAACGTAATGATTTGTCCGATGACGGTTGCGATTGCCGCGCCTTTTACGCCAAGTTCAAAGACGAATATAAAAATCGGGTCCAGAACGAGATTTGCGATTGCGCCTGAAATCGTGCAAGCCATCGCGTATTTTGGAGAGCCGTCCGCGCGAATTGAGCCGTTTATGCCTTGTCCAATCATGTAAAAAGGAAGTCCTGCGCAAATAATCGAAAAATAGTCGTTTGCAAATTGAAAGCACAATGCTTCTTCGGGATTTGCTCCAAAAAGAAACAAAAATTTTGTCTTAAAAACAGAGCCAACGGCACACAAAATGACTGAAAAAATCAAAAGCATAAAAAATCCATTTCCGATTGCCGCGCTTGCGTTTTCTTTTTTTTGCTTTCCGAGTTCAAGGCTAAAATTTGCCGCGCTTCCATCTCCAATCAAAAGCGCGAGTCCGAGCGCAAGAACTGTAAACGGATAAACGATGTTTGTGGCCGCATTGCCCGCCGCTCCCGCTTCGCTCCAACCGATGAAAATCTGGTCAACGATGTTGTACAAAGCCGCAACAAGCATACTAATGACGCACGGAACAGAAAAATGCTTTATAAGGCGGCTGATTTTTTCTTTTCCTAAATCAAAATCTTTCATTTTTTTTTCCTCTCGTTTTTGTTTTTTGAAAAAAAAAGCGAAAGCACAAATCCGAACTGGACTTATGCTTTCGCTGCTCGTTAGATTTTGCAATTTTAGAGAATTTTTGATTTTTGTGTAAGAGCGAGAAATCGTTTTGCGTAGTTTTTTCTCGTTCGATTTTCTGCTATGATTTTTTTGTTTGATTTTGGAGGACAATATGGACGGAGTGATAATCGGGCAATCGGGCGGACCAACCGCCGTTATAAACGCAAGTCTTGCAGGCTGCGTCAGCGAGGCTCGAAAAAGAGGCTGTAAAAAAATCCTTGGCATGAAAAACGGAATTAAAGGGCTTTTAGGCGGTTCGAGCGTTGATTTGAATGTGCTTCTAAAAACGGAAGACGACATCGAAAAACTCAAACGAACGCCCGCCTCGGCGTTAGGTTCGTGCCGATTTAAGCTCCCCGATTTTGAAAAAGACGAATCCGTCTATCGCGCACTTTTTTCAACTATGGCTTCCCTCAAAGTCGATTCGTTTTTGTACATTGGCGGGAACGATTCAATGGATACAATCGAAAAACTCGCTCGCTACGGAAAAAAAACGGGAAGCGAGGTGCGTTTTGTGGGAATCCCAAAAACGATTGACAACGACCTTTCGGAAACCGACCATTCGCCGGGATTTGGAAGCGCGGCAAAATTCATCGCCACGACTGTTCGAGAAATCGCTTTTGATTGCAATGTCTACGACGTGCCTTCGCTTACAATCGTTGAAATCATGGGGCGGAACGCTGGCTGGCTTGCCGCAAGTTCCGTTCTTGCAAAGTCAAACGAACAGCCTGGCGCGGATTTAATTTATCTTCCAGAAACGCCTTTTTCAGAAAACGATTTTTTGGAAAAGGTAAAAGATGTCCTTTCAAAAAAAAACTCCGTTGTTGCCGTAATAAGCGAAGGAATTAGACGTGCCGACGGAAAACTCGTGTGCGCTCTTTTGGGAGGCGACGGCGCAGAAGACGCTTTTGGACACTCGATGTTGAGCGGCGCGGGAAAATATCTTGAAAAAGTTGTTTCTTCAAAACTTGGCATAAAATGCCGTTCAATAGAACTTTCCACGGTGCAACGGTGCGCCGCCCACTGCATGAGTGTAACCGACATGAACGAAGCCTTTTCTCTTGGAAAAGCCGCCGTCCGCGCCACCTTTGAAGGAAAAAGCGGAGTCGTGCCCATTTTGCGCCGCGTGTCGGATAATCCGTATTCGTGCGAAACCGTTTTGTGCGAAGTCGAAAAAATCGCAAACAAAGAGCGCACCGTTCCAAAAGACTGGATTACAAACGGCTTTGTTTCCGAAAAAATTGAACAATTCGTTCGCCCGCTCATTCAAGGCGAGGTTTTTCACGATTGGACGGGCGGTCTTCCTTCCTTTTTGAGTTTTTAGTTTTTTTTAAGAAAGACGACTCCACTCCAAAAGAATTCGGTTTTGTAGCGCAGAAAGATTTTCCGTTTCAGACTTTTGAATTGTTAAAACGACTTCTTTTCTTGGATTTGCAACCGAAAGCGGCAAAAAAAGCGTGAGAACGCGATTTTCGTCTTTTGTTGTTTTGAGATTCCAAAGCCAGTTTTTCTCTTTTTTATGTTCTTCTAAAAACTGTTTGATTTTTGCGTCTTTTTCCGAAAAATCGTCGAGCCGTTTCCAATCAAAACGGAGATTTTTTTCAATTTCCTCTTTTTTTTGAAAAATCGACGGAGTTGAATCAAAAAAAATCTCAATGTCCACCGAATTCTTTTCCGAAAAAATTTTTGCCTCCGCATGTTCTTCGTAAGCAGAAAACGAAAATGAGCGATTTTTTCCTTCGTTTTTGAGATTTTCAAAAATACCGTACAAAAACGTCGCCTTTTCGATGCTTTTTTTCAAATGCTCTTTTCCGATTTTGATTTTTTCAAAAATCTCTTGCGCGTCTATGGTTTCGTGTTCGATTCTTATTTGTGTTTCAATATCTAATTTCCATTTTGTTTCTTCGGCGAGCGTCAAAATCGAAAAACCTTGAACAAACGTTTCCAATATCCACTTTTTTTCGTCCGTTTCAGAAATGAGTGCACGAATCGCCATATCGCATATTTCGGCTTCTTTTATCTTTTTTGACGCTTCTTTTTCCGATTCTTCCTTGATTTTTGGAAGCGAAGAAAATATGTCAAGAATGAAACGGGCATTTTTTTCAACTTCTTCAAAGTTGAGCGGGATTGTGCAAGAAATAAAACTTTCTGAACTTTTGAAAATCTCGATTTTATCGCGCTCTCCCTCTTTGAGCGGACGCGAGGCGCGAAACTCGATTTTTCCACATTCAGATTCCAACGTTAAACGTGAAACGTAATTTCCTCGATGCATTCGCTGCGCTTCGTCTAAAATCGAAACGTTTACATTCGGTTCGATTTTTTTGATTTCTCGCTTCAAAATTTCCGTGCAACATTCTGCGCGCGCTTTTGCGATTGCCCATTTTTTTTGCAATTCTTGCGGCGTTTCTACGTTTCCATAAAACTCTTCCCATTCATTTTTAGATTTTAATTCACCATCAACTATTTCATCGTCAAAAACGTCCAAAGGACCAAAATCTGAAAGAAAAAAATCGTCATCGTCTGTTTCAAAATCAATATCAAAATCAATATCAAAATCAATATCAAAATCAATATCAAAATCATCGCTTTTTTGTTGCTTGATTATGTTTGAACGATAAAACGGTTTATCTTCCATTTTGTTTTGAGCATTTTTGATTTCCGTTTTTTTTGTTTGTGCGCGCTCAAGTTCAATTCCAGCGGCTTTTAAGCAATATTTTTTCCAACATTCTTCTTTGACACTTTTTTTTCCGTTGATGAATTCCGAAAAATCGTTGTTGTTTTGAAAATAATGTGAATTGCTGCTACTTGCACTTATCGCAGTTAAAAGTTGGTCGATTTCTGCTTGTGAAAGAATTTCATTATTTCTCATTTTTCACTTTTGTCTGCACATTTTTGATGATTTGAAGGCGGCATTTTGAGCGATAACGAGTTACCGCTCACATTTTTGCCTTATTTTTTTAGTCCTTTCAAAAGATTTCCCGCGCTACTTTTTATTGCGTCGGTGGCTTTGCTTTTTGCCGCTTCCGCTTGCTTGTTCACTTCTTCCGTGGCTTTTTCTTTTGCCTCGTTGATTTTTGCTTTGGCTGCCTCTTCGACTTGTTGTTCGAGTTCCGCTTTTTTTGCTTCAAGGGCTGCGCGAACGGTGTCGAGTGCGCCATTTTGAACGTCGATGTCGCCTTCAATTCCAAGGAATTCTTTTGCTTTTGCTACAACCTCGTTCGATTCATCGTTTATGAGCGAGTTGATTTTTTCAGCCGCCGCCGCCCGCGCGTCTCCCATAACGCTTTCAACAACGGCTTTCATTGCGTTTGCAAACGTGTCCGCAAAATTTCCAGAAAGCGAAAGGTCAACGCCGTTCGTTTCCGAGTAGCCTGCGCTAAATCCAATTTGAAGATTTTTTACCGTATCGAGTGCTTGCCTATAATATTTTGTTATGAGTTCATTTGAAAATCCGTCGGTTGTGAGCGTAACAGGATTCAAAGATGCCGTTCCCGATACAGAAAATCCGTCCGCACCGCCCGTTCCTTTGAAAGAGATTTCCGCCGTTCCGTTTATTGAAGGCACTCCAGAAGCCTTTGCGATATTCGCGCCGTCGATTGCCGCCGTAAAACCGCGTCCTGTGTATCCCACGGAAATCAAAGGCTCTTTTGAATACGAACGCGCGTCAACCGTCAAATCTCCAGCGTGGTTTATCGCTCCGATGTCAAATTGCACTTCCGCCGTTGTGGGAAGCCCGCGCAAATCTTGATTGCTCGTCAGTTCTTTGATTGCGCCTGAAAATCCTTTTCCCGTTTCGTTATCCGTGTAGCCCGAAGCCGCGATATTTTTTATCAAAAATCCAGGATATTCTTTTGAAAACCATATCGTAGTTCCTTTGAGCCGCCCGCGTTCTTCCTTCTTTTTCTTTTCTTTCTTTTGCTTTTCGCCACCGTTTGCAGCCTTTTCTGCCGCCGCATTCGCTTTCATTTGAAGCGCGTAGTCGATTCCTTTTTTGGCGTAAGGATAATACTTTCCGAGCATATCGTATCCCACGGTGTCGAGCGCGTGTGTGAAAATCTGCTTTGCGTTTTTTACGGTGTCAACCGCTCCTTCGACCATTCCGCGGGCAAGAGCCGTATCGTCTGCTGCCGCTTTTACAACGCCCTCCGAAAGCGCGGCTGCCGTTTTTGCGTCTTCTTTCACTTCTGAAATCGTTTTTTCAAACGATGATTTTAGTTCATTTCCCGTTTGAATCGCCGTGCTGATTTTTTCAATCGCATCTTTTAAGGCAGCAACGCGAGTTGGAATGTCCGCGCCTTTTGCGATTGAGTTTACGTCAAGCGACTGCAAATCCTTCACGTTTTCGGAAAAATCGTCAACTTGCGTTTTCATTTCGGCGGGTTTTTCTTTCCATTTTTCAGAAAGTGCTTGAACGCCATCCTTTGCGTTTTGAGCGGCGAGCGGTGTTTTGAGTTGCGACTGAATATTTGCCACGATTTCGTCAACGCTGCCTCCGCCAAGCAGCGATTCCGCCTGCGACTTTAAATCGTCTAAAGCCTTGTCGCTCTTTGCTTTCAAAGATTTCATAAACGCGCTATCGGCAATGCTCTTTTTTTCTTTTTCCGCTTTTTTGGGAAGTTCGCAACTCGTTTTTCTGTCAGTTCCAAATCGCATTCCGTAAACGCTCAAATCCTCGGCTACAAATTTTCCGCGAAGTGCTTGCGTAAGATTGACTTGGAGCGTGATGTTTTCGGCTTCAAAGAGATTTTTCATCACGCTATCTTTGTTTCCGATTGCAAGTCCGTCGATTTTGAGCGAAATCCCCAACAGTTTTACGCGAACACGTTGAACGTCCGTTTTTGCAGAAAAAATTGCTTCGCACGCGCCAACAATCGCTTTTTTTGCAACGACATTTTTGAATGCGCTGATTACGAGTACAAGAGCGACAATAAAAGACGCGCACGCAATGAGCGGCACAAATTTTACTCGTCCTTTGTTTTTTTTGATTTGTTTTGTAAGAACTTTCAGTCGCTTAAAATCGCGCTTTGTAATTTGCGTGTCCAACGGAATCCGCACCAATTCCTTTTCTTTTTTCCCTTTTTTGAATTGCTCCGAAAAAAGCGTGTTTACAAAATTGCGGTCGTCTTCGATGTACAGTTTTTTCAAAATCCGCTTGTCAAACGCCTTTTTTGTCATGGCTTTTTTCATCAGCGACGGAAATTTTTTCCTTGGAATCCGTTTTTCGACTTTTTCTTTTTTCTCTTTGAGTTCATTTGATTCATCTGAAATCGGAACGACCTCGTTTGTTTTTTCGAGATTTTGTTCGGTTTCTTGATTGTCTTGTTTTTTCTGGCTCATATTTTGTCTCCTACGAGATTTACGATTTTTGAAACGAGAGGCACTTGCGATATGACTTTTATGAGTTTTGATTTTCTAAGAAGAATGACTCCCCATTTTCTCCAGACGTACACAAGAACTCTCGCAATAGCGTACATCGGAATATAGGCGATAAGTCCGCCAAGTAAACTTCCGATTAAAACCGAATTGTTGATTTTTGTAAAAGCGACGAACGGAATGTCAAGCAAAAACACGTATGCACTGCGAACTTTGTCCCAGGTAAGAAACGACAAGCCCAAAACGTCAAACGTGGGGTCAAGCGAGGCGGTGAGCGCACTTCCCACGGCAAGCAATATAAGATAGGCAGGTTTGTTTATTCTTATAAAAAAAAGGAAAATAAACACAAGCGGCCAGAGCAAATTGTCTTTTGGCAAAAATCCGAGCAAAAGTCCACACGCCACTCCGTGCGCAATTTCGCCAGGATTTGTATTTGCGTTAAGCGATTTTAATAAATTTGAAATAAAAGCAATCATAATGCAAAATTATATCACAGATTACACGTGTTGAGGAATTTATTTTTCGTTATATTTCAAATAGGCTCTTTGATTTTGGACGGTTTCTCACGTTTTTTTCGTTGAAATTTGCAAAAAAAATCGGTAGCATAGAACCATGTTTGAAGTAAAAAATACTGACATTCTTGATTTTGAAGACGACGACTTCGACACCATTCTTGCAGAAGATATTTCGTTTTCTGGAAATATTCAATTTTCAAAGCCTTTTATGATTCGCGGAATCGTTTCTGGAAAAATAAATGCTACAAGCGACCTCGTGATTGATTCTGGTGCGCTCGTCAAAGCGGAAATCCGCGCATCGCAAGTACTTGTAAAAGGAATTGTTGAAGGGAATATCGACGCAAAAAAACTCGTCCACGTGTCTTCCACGGGAAAAGTTACGGGCGACATCATTTCCGAGCAAGTCGTCATCGATTCAGGCGCAAAATTTTCAGGTCGTTGCTCGATGCCGACTGAAGCATAAAAATCGAATAAATCAAAAAGGAGAAAAAAATGGCTGTCAAAACGAGCAAAAAAATCATTCTAGCCCTTTTGTTTTTTGCTTTTTCATGCGTTGGAGCGTTTTCTCAAAAGGCGGACGCGCTCGCTCTGTATCGCGCGGGGCGTTTTGCAGATTCAATCGCCATTTGCGAAATGGAATTGCAACAAAATCCAAATAACATAGATTCATATTGCGTTATATGTTGGAGTCTAGTTCGATTAAAGAGATATGCAGAAGCTGAAGCGCGAGCGATTGAAGCGAGAAAAATTAGTCCAACCGACATTCGCCTCATCGAAATTCTTGCCGAAGCAAAATATTATTTGAACAAAAACGCGGGAGCACTTGAGTTTTTTCAACTGTACCTTGCAAATGCGCCACAAAATTCTGGCGACATAGGTTTTGCATATTTTTGTATGGGAGAAATTTACATAAAACAGGCTCGCTATCAACACGCAGACATTTCGCTTTCGATGGCAGTTCACGTAAAACCTGTTGAGTATGCGTATTGGTGGGTGAGGTGCGGTTTTGCCCGCGAAAAGGCGGGCGCGTATGACAAAGCACTTGAAGCATACAACAAGGCTCTTGAATTAGACCGCACGCTTGCGGAAGCGACTCGCGGAAAAGAGCGCGTTTCTTCGCAGATAAACTAAATCAAAACGGGAGAAAAAATGGAAAACTCGCCGATTTCTCAAAAAGTTCATTTTGAGACTCTGGGCTGTCGTCTCAATCAGGCGGAAAGCGAGGGGGCGGCTCGTTTTTTTTCCGACGCGGGTTTTGAAATTGATTTTTCCTCCGTTTTGGCTTCGCAAAAAGAGGCAGAAGATGTTTTTCTTTGTATAATAAACACGTGTACAGTTACGGCAAAAGCCGAGCAAAAAGCGCGTAGAATTATTCGGCTTTTATTGCAAAAATTTCCGCTTTCTGCCGTTTTGGTTACGGGGTGTTACGCCGAACTCGATTACGAGGAAATCGCTTCGATTGACGATTGTGCCGAAAAAAAACGGATTTTTGTCCTTCGTGGACGAGAAAAATCGCGTCTTTCGGAACTTCCCGCCGTTATAAAAAATGCAAAAGGCGATGTTTTTTCTTCCATTTCAGAGTTTCTCAAAGATTCAAAAATAGAAAACGAATCTCGGAAAATCGTTTCGCCGTTTACGCTTTCAACAAATTCTTTTTTTGACCATTCGAGAGCAACGCTAAAAATTCAAGACGGTTGCGATTGCGTTTGCACGTATTGCCGAATCAGGCTTGCTCGCGGAAAATCCGAATCGTTGAGCGCGGACGAAGTTGTGAGGCGCGTTCAAGAACTCGAAAACGCCCATTACGCCGAAGTGGTGCTTTCAAGTGTGAACGGTTCTTTGTACCGCTCAAAAATCACGGACGCGGACGGAAACACAAAAACAATCGGATTTTCTTCTCTTTTGCGCATTATTTTGGAAAAAACGCAAAAAATTGGAATTCGAATTTCGAGCCTTTACCCAGGAAGCGTTGACGAAGAATTCGCCGAAGTCGCAAAAAATCCGCGCGTTCGTCCGCATTTTCACATTTCGCTTCAATCTGGAAGCGACTCGATTCTTTCAAAAATGAAACGACCGTACACCGTTCAAAATGTAAAAAATGCGGTTTCGCTTTTGAAAAATGCAAAAAAAGACCCGTTTTTTTCGTGCGACGTAATCGCGGGATTTCCCGGAGAAACGGAAGCGGATTTTTCTTTGACGATGAAACTCCTTGAAGAGTGCGGTTTTACAAGCGTTCACGCTTTTCCGTTTAGCGCACGTCCTGGAACGGAAGCGTTTTCGATGCGACCAAAAATTCCGTCTTCGATTTCAAAAAAACGGGTTTCGATTTTGGAAGATTTTTCAAATCAAAAAAAAGAAGCGTTTATTGCGCGGCAAGCGGGAAAAATCGTTTGTGCGGTAACGGAAAACGTTCGCCGTTCGCGCTCTCCCTTGTCTGGAATGGAAGTTCACGCTTTGACTGAAAATTTTTTGCACTGCGTTCTTTTGGTCAACGACAAAACGCGCATTCCAAAGGCTGGAAGCGAAGTTCGCGTGAAAATTGTGCGCCCCCTTTCAAAAAGCGAAAAAACGGGGGAACTTGACGCAAAGGCGGAACTTGTATGAATACGTTTCTTGGAAAAATTGGGCGCGCGATTTCTCCGTTTTTTTCTGGTATCCCTTATGTTCTTGGCTACATTGGACGCACTTTTTCGTCGTCTGGAGCGTTTGTAAAGCGAGAGCGAGCGGCGCGAAAAATCCTTATAATGCAACTGCTTTTTACGTTCATTGAAGCATTGCCAATAATCGTGGTGCTGTCGAGTGCGCTTGGCGCGGCGATTTTTTTGATGGGATACACGCTCCTTTTGTCGCTCGGTCAAACTGCGATGATTTACAAAATCCTTCTCGTTGTTGTTGTGCAAGAACTCGGACCTGTTTTGGTAGCGTTTGTTGTAACGGCGCGCTCTGCCACCGCGATTGCCACAGAACTTGGAACAATGGTTACAAGCCATCAGGTTGAAAGTTATGTTTCCGTGGGTGTTGACCCGATTGACTATCTTGTTGCTCCTCGATTTTTGGGCGTTACGCTTTCCGTTGTTTTTTTGGGACTTTATTTTTCGTTTTGTGGGATTTTAGGACCGTTTATTGTAGCAAAGTTTGTAAATCCAACGATTGCCTCTGGGTATTTTTCAAATCTTTTGAAAGAATTGTCGTTTATGACCGTTTTTACGTCGGTTCTCAAATGCGGCGTTTTTGGAATGGTGATTTCAATCACGGCGACTTTTTACGGGTTTAACGTCGAGCGTGCGTCAACAGAAATTCCCGTGGCGGGAATTTTGGCGGTTTCAAAATCGTTTGTGGGAATAATCGTTTCAGAAGTCGTATTCGTTCTTTTGGCGGTGATTTTTTAATGTTGGAGAGAAACATGAGTCTTTTTTCTGCCGAGAGTGTTCAATTTGCTTCAAGAACTCAAAAAATTGTAAACGGCGTGAGCCTTTCGATAGAAAAAGGCACGGTTACGGGACTTCTCGGAAAATCGGGAAGCGGAAAATCGACTCTTTTGAAACTGTTGGCAGGAATTTTAGTGCCAACGAGCGGGCGCGTTTTTTTTGACGGCAAGGACATTCAACTGATGACGAACGTGCAAAATAAACAGTTTCGCAAAAAATGCGCGTTCGTTTTTCAAGATAGTGCGCTTTGGGAAAATCAGACGATAGAGCAAAATCTGTTGCTTCCGCTTCAAACGCAAACGCCCAAAATGAGTGCCCCTGAGCGAGCGAGCAGAATCTCTGAAGTGTGCGAAATTGTGGGGTACAATCGACCGCTTTCGCTTCGTCCCGTGGATTTATCAATGGGCGAGCAAAAGAGAGTTGCGTTTGCCCGCGCGTTCATTTCAAAACCAGAGGTGCTTTTTTTGGACGAATGTACGGAATCTTTGGATATTGACGGCGTAAAGCAAATTATGCGTGTCATAAAGGATTTTATTTTGAATGGAAACACGGTGCTGTATGTTAGTCATCGCGAGAGTTTTATAAACGCGATGGGCGGAACGATTTTTGAAGTTGAAAAAGGATACGTTCGAGGGATTGACGACTATGAAATTTAAAATTAAATACGCAGACCAAATCGTGGGGCTTTTTTCGCTGGTGGCGATTGCGGGGCTTATCATTTTGGTTTTTGCAATCGGCGCGAATCAAAATTGGTTCAAAAAGAAAAATCGCTATTTTACGATTCTCGATTCTGGAGCGGGCGTTGCAGTCGGAATGGACTTGACGTATAAAGGGTTTTCAATCGGAAAGATTCAATCGGTGTCGCTCCAAGGCGAGTTTGTGAGAATCGATTATTACGTTCTTGAAGATTATTTTGAGTACGTGCGCGAAAACTCAATCGTGGAACTTTCGTCAAGTCCAATCGGGCTTGGCTCTTCTTTTACGCTGTACCCAGGTCGCGCTCGCGCTTTGCTTCCAAGCGGAAGCGAGATTTTCCGAAAAGACAGCGTTCCCGCGCAAGAAATGATTTCCGACGGGCTTGTTATGGTAAACGGCGACGGAGACTCAATAAACGCGCTTCTTTCAAAAGTTTCGGTTCTTCTTGATGACGTAACGATTCTCATTGAAAGTTTAAACGGTGCTTTGAACGGCACAACCGACACGCCGATTGCGGGCATTATTGGAAGCGTTGACAAATTGCTTGCAATGCTTTCTGACGTGGACGGCGCGCTTCCAAAACTCCTCGGCTCTGAAATGTCCGAGCAACTGACGCAAACGCTTGGCAGTTTGACGGAAATGCTTTCTGACCCGAACGGTGCTGTTCCAAAACTTCTTGGCTCTGAAATGTCAAAAAGCCTTACGCAAATTCTTGGAAGCCTTGTGCCGATTGCTTCAAACGCAGACAAACTCGTAGGAGATGCGGCTCCTGAACTTGCGGAACTGTTGGTTCAAGTAAATCAACTTTTGCTTCAGTTGCAAGACACGGCGACGGGACTCAACAACAATCCGCTCCTTCGAGGCGGAATCCCAGACCGCTCAAATGAAGCGAGTGCGCCCGTGCGAATTCGGAGCGGAGAGTTCTAAAAAATCGAGGAAAAAAATGAAAAAAAAATCAAAAAAAATCGCGCTGTTTTTTTTCAGTTTGCTTTTTCTTTCGTGTTCCACAACGAAAAAACGACCAATGAAAATCACAACCGTGTCCGATACGGCAGATTCAAGATACGAAAACGCCAACGCCGAGTTGCTTGCTTTGAAATTTGACCGTGCGCTTTCGCTTTTTTCGCAAGCGTACAATATGGCGTATTCCGTTGACGATGCGGATTTGCTTTGTAGAATTTCGCTTTCAGGAATTGCGTACAAAATCGCCACAGGAATGCTGGACGCTGAAAAAAAGAAAGCGGGGAATTTTATAAGCGACAATTCCGCTGAAGACATATTGAAAGACGCAAAATATTTTGCCACTCGAAGTGGACGGGAAAAAATGCTTGTTGCCGTTTGCTCGATTTACGATGTTCGTCTTGCGCTTTCAAGAGGAAAAAAGAATTCCAAAGTCTACGAATCTGAATTGTTGGCAGCTCAGAAAGAACTTGAAAAAGAGCCGTTTTATCTTGCGCATTTATACAGAACGCTTGGAGATGTTCGCATGGTTTCTAAGGATTACAACGGGGCGGAAGAAGTGTATGTAAAGGCGGCAGAACTTCACACAAAAAATCGCTACGTTGGAGAAATTGGCACGGATTGGTACGGAGCGGCGCGCGCTCGCTCGCTTTCTGGAGATAAAGACGGCGCACTTTCGTTTATGGAAAAAGCCTTGCAATTTGACCGCGATTCTGAAAATACGGCGGCAATCGCTTCGGATTACTACGCTTCGGCAAAAATACTTGCAAAATCAAAACCGACCGTGGAAGAAAAAAAGAAAGCCCGCGCCCTTTCTCGCTGGGCTGCTTCGATTTACCGCGCGGGTGGTTTTGAGCGCGAAGCAAAAGAATGTGAAGATTTTGCCTCCTCGATAAAATGAAACGCAAAAACGAGTAGCGCACTGTTAGTTTTTTATCGAGCGGAGCGGGCGATTCTAAATCCTGTGTAATCGTAAAATTCGTTTGGGTCTAGGTGGAATCGGTCGCCAGTGGCGGCAAACATCGTGTTTGGACTAAAAGACCCGCCGCGATTCACGCGGTCAATTCCGATTGCAGGTCCTGTTGCTCGTTTGCCGTTTTTTTCTTCAGCATATTTTGGCTCAAACCAGTCCCAGCAAAATTCGCTGACGTTGCCGCTCATGTCAAAAATCCCGCAATAATTTGCGTTGCCACTTCCAGGAATCAATGACGACAAGGTTCCAGCCGTTCCTACAACGTGCGTTCGCTTTGAATTGGAAAGCGTCCAAGAAACGTCGTCTTCGCTCAAAAGAACTTCGTCGTCGGTCGAAAACGCTTGACCGCTTGATAATTCTCCGCTGCAAAATCCTCCCGCGACTTTTCGTGCAGCGTATTCCCACTCCGCTTCGGTTGGAAGCCGATACCCGTTCGCTTTCCAGTTACATTCTGCTAAATCCACGCGCGAAGAATCCGTGGAGTCGCGCAAAACCTCGCCTTTGTATGTGTAGCAAGGCTCAAGCGCGTGGATTTCAGACAGCGCGTTGCACCACACAATTGCGTCGTGCCAAGAAATAAACGTTACGGGTTGGAATTCCGTTCGTTCGTCGCTTTCTGCCCCCGTTTTTCCAAAAGAACCACCGCGACCTTTGTGCAAAAAAACGTAGCCGATTTGCTCTGCGACACTTTTTGTGGAATACCACAGCCCGTAAGTCGTTTCGTAGCGATTGAGAAAAAACGGTTCAACGGTGCGTTTTTCAGCCCAAGACTGATTTCCTTCCCCGATTTTGAACGTTTCGCTTTTTGAGTTTTCTGCTCCAACGAGCGTGAGCGCAATCGGATTCCAGTCGATTCCGCGAAGATACGCGCTTTCCGCCGATTCTTCCCTTTTTGCGCTTTGCATTTCCGCCGAACGAAAAAACTCCTGCGCCCAAACTGCTCCAAAAAGCAAAAGCAGAAAAAAACAAATTGCCGCATTTTTTAAGATTTTTTTCATTTTCTTTTTCTCCTTAGAAAGCCGTTTTTTGTTTTTGAGTCGAGGTTGAGAAGCAAATACGAAGCCGTTGCGCTCAGCGCGCAAATTGCGATTATTGCAAAAAAACCGCTCCAACTGTCCTCTCCGCTCCATGGAAGGCGAATGTTCATGCCCCAAAAACTCGTTATGAACGAAATGACCATCATCACGAGCGAGATGACGGTGAGTTTTTTCATTATGACATTCATGTTGTTTGAGATGAGGCTTGAAACCGCGTCCATTATGCCTGACGTAATTTGACTGTACGTTGCCGCCATTTCCATTGCCTGTCTGTTATCAATTTCAACGTCGTCGAGCCATTCTTTATCTTCGATGTCGAGTTTTAGGATTTTTGTTCTTCTGATTTTTTCAAGAAGCAGTTGGTTCGATTTGAGCGAAGTCGTAAAATACGTGAGCGATTTTTCGATGTTGAGGAGTTGCAAAAGTTCGGCATTTTCAATCGACTCGTGCAGTTCGTCTTGAATCGAAATCGTCCGCCGATTTATTTCTTTGAGGTATCTCAAAAACATCGCGTCCGCCCGCGCAAGCGTTCTAATTACAAAGGCGGGAAAATCGTTGAGCGTAAGCCCTTTTATTCTGTTTGCGGCAATGTCACGCAAAACCTCGCAATCTGTCCAGCATACAGTGATTATTTTGTCGCTAAAAACAGCCGCGCCAAGCGGAGCCGTTGTATAGCACACGTCTGCCCCCGGATTAAAAACGGGAAGCCGCATAATCGAAAGCGCGCAATCGTCCCATTCTTCGATTCGCGACAACTCGTCAGGGTCAAGAACGTCCAAAAGAAGTTCGGGGTCAAGCGAAAAATCGCTTTCAAGCGCGGCAATCTCTTCTTGTGTAACGTTGCGTGCGTCAACCCACAGTCGCGCTTTTTTGTCGATTTCGTCCTTTTTTACGCTTTCGAGTCTGCCGTTTTTCTCTTGCCAGTACCGTACCATCTAAAAAATCTCCAAGTCCAATTTTCAATAGAAATAGGTTTGAAAATGAAATGTGAAAACTGCTTTTATCTTAACATATTGCCCGTTTTGTGTCCTATTTTCTTCTAAAAGAGAATCTGTTTTGAAAATCGTGTATAACGAAAAATTATCCGCATTTTTTGCAAAAATCCTGCATTTTTGAGCAATTTCTTGGTGCATGAAAAAAGAATTTTTTGCTCGGAGGAAAAAATGAGCGCATTTAAGGATATTTCAAATTTGTTTACGAGTATACGCCATCATGTTGGGCGCGTTACGAGTTTTTCGTGGGAAGACGGGAGCGTTTCTCTGTCGGTTTTTGGAATAAAAGCAGAAGATGTTGTGTCAAAGTCGTGCGCCGTGTTTTCGCTTTGCGCAGGCGAAGTGCTTTGTAGCCTTGTTTCAAGAAAAAAACGAAAACCGTTTGAGCGTGGCAAAAAAAATGCACAAACGGCGTATATTTTGCCTTTTTTAAGCAAAAGGCTTTTTGAAAGCGGAGCCGACGTGCTTTATTGTCGCGAAATTGAAAATGGGCAGATGATTTTGTTTCAATGCGATTCGCTTCTTTTGGAAAAAGTGCTTGGCGTAATTTCTGACGCGCTTTTTCAATTTCGTTCGATTGGAATCAAAAAATTGTTCATCGATAATTGCGCAGGCTTTTCTTCGATTCGCGTTCATTTTTCTGTTGACGGCGAAACGGATTTGCTTCCATTCCTTTATGAAAACAGTGATATTTTTGGAGGGCAAAAATGAATCGCTCATTGAAATCCTTTTTGCTTGCGTCTTTTGCCTTGCTGCCGTTTTTTTCGTGCGCGTCACTCCTTCCTCGGTGCCCGTACAGCATTGAAGATTCTGTTTTAGACGGAGAAAACGCGCGTTTTACGTTTTCAAATCATGCTTCTGTCGCCGCTTGTGAATTATCTTTGACGATTTCTTTTGAAGAAGCGCAGAGCGAGCCTTTGAGCGTGCGCGTTTTGGAGTTTATTCCAGAAAACTCATCGGCTCTTCTTTCCATTTCGCTTGGCGAAGAAGCAGAAAATGAAGAAGGCGCGCCGTTTTCAATAAAAATCCTTGAAATACGATACGAAGACGGTTCTGTTTGGCACGATTATTTTGGCTCTTTTTCAGAAATAGGGGAGGGCGTAAACTGACGCGAATTTTTTCACAAAGGCACAAAAAAAAGGGCGTTTAGCCCTTTTTGAAATAGTGCGTTTTACAGGGGTATGTTTCCGTGCTTTCGCTGAACCTTGTCCGCTCCCGTTTTTCCTTCAAGCAACCGAAGGCTCTGCGCGACGCGGCTTCTCGTTTCCTCGGGGGAGATTACCGCCGAGATGTAGTCGCGCTGCGCGGCGATTGTCGGCGTCATAAATGTCTGTCGGTATTCTTCGCCTTTTTGCGCTTTTATTGCGGGGTCGGCTTCTTTCGCGTACAGGATTCCGATTGCGCCCTCCGCGCCCATGACGGCGATTTCCGCCTTCGGCCAGGCGTACACGAAGTCCGCGCCGAGGTGCTTCGAGCACATCGCTATGTACGCGCCGCCGTACGCCTTGCGCGTGATGACCGTGACCTTAGGCACGGACGCCTCGGAGTATGCGTAGAGGACCTTCGCGCCGTGGCGGATGATTCCCTTCTGCTCCTCCTGCGGCCCCGGCAGGAAGCCCGGCACATCGACGAACGTGAGCAGCGGAATGTCGTAGCAGTCGCAGTAGCGGACGTGCCTGGCGATTTTGTCGGAAGCGTCGCAGTTCAAAAGCCCGCCGAACACGCCGGGGTTGTTCGCCACGATGCCGACGGTCTTTCCCTCGATTTTCGCGAACCCCGTGACGGCGTTCCCCGCGAACTCCGATTCGACCTCGAAGAACGAGTCGTCGTCCGCGACATTTTGTATGACGCTTTTTATGTCGTAGCCTTTTTTTGTGTCCTCTGGAAGAACGGTTTTCATCGCTTCTTCTTTACTCTGGCTGAATTTGAACGAAGGTTCGCTTTTTGTTCCAAACAGTCCTTTTTTTTCGATTCGTTTTTCTTGAAATGGCGTTTTGTCGCCGTAGAAGTGGGGGATGTAGTCGAGGAGCCTCCTGACCTTCTCGTAGCACTCGCTCTCGCTCCCGCACCTGAAGTGCGCGACCCCCGACTTCTGCGAGTGGATTGCCGCCCCGCCCAAGTCCTCCTCGGTGATGTCCATGAACATCACCTGCTTGACGACCTTCGGCCCGGTGATGAACATCTGCGAGATGCTGTCGACGGTGAAGATGAAGTCCGTGAGCCCGGGCGAGTACACCGCGCCGCCTGCGCACGGGCCTGCGATTATCGAAATCTGCGGGACGACCCCCGATGCCCGGACGTTCTGGTAGAAGATGTCCCCGTAGCCGCAGAGCGCGTCCACGCCCTCGGGGATTCTCGCGCCGCCCGAGTCGTTCACCCCGATGACGGGGCATTTCATCTCGACCGCCTTCGCGATGACCTCGGCGATTTTCTGCCCGTGGACCTTCCCGAGCGAGCCGCCTTGAACGGTGAAGTCCTGCGAGTAAATCGCCACCTTTCTTCCGTGTATCGTCCCGAAGCCCGTGATTACGCCGTCGTAGGGCAAATCCTTCTTGTCCATGCCGAAGTTCGCGCACTGGTGGCGAGCCGCCGAGTAAATCTCCATGAAGCTTCCTTCGTCGAGAATCGCGTTGATTCTCTCTATCGCGTGGAGTTTTCCCTTTGAGTGTTGTTTTTCAAGATTGTATTCCATTATTTTTCCCCTTTATTTTTTCAGTCGAACAAAAAAAGTGTAGACACTACAAGGTTTTTCGTCAATATGACATTTTTTCGATTTTTGTCAAAATGCTTTTTCTTCTTTTTACTCGCCGACTTTTTGATTTTTCATTACATTTTATGTATGAATCAAAAAATTATATCGAGTTTTCTTTCTCCGATTTCCTTTGCAAAAACGCGGTTTTCTGACATTTTGTCAGAATCGGGATTTGTGTTTGACAAAGAAACGGCGACCATTGAAGAATGGCGTTTTTCTGGAACGGAGGAAAGCGACGACGGAACTGTTTGGTTTTTGGGAGAATTGGACGAGGACGCAAAAAGTCTTTTTGACATTTTTGAAGAAAACAAAAGCGAGTGTGTTGCTTCTGCTGCAAAAACGGTTTGCGAGGCTTTGACTTTTGCGATTGAACAAAAACTTCCCATTGGAAGCGTTGGTGCGCTCGGCATTTTTGTGTCAGAAAAAAAAGTTTTTTTCCTTCCTTCAAAGATTTTGTTCCAGTGCGCAAAAAATGACCGCAGCACCTTTTCGCAAAAAGTCGGTTTTTTTATTTACGAAGGTCTAAACGATTTTGAGCAGCCGCTTTTTACGCGCGCGGTCGTATCGTATCGTGCTTTGTGTGGCTCTTTTCCGTTTGTTTCAAAGGAGTTGTACGAAAGGCAAGCGGACATTTTTGACCACAATTTTTTGCCACTTTCGGTTTTGCGTCCTGATTGCGAAAAATCGCTGTGCCAAGCAATCGATTCCGCGCTTTCGATTCCGATTGATTTTGGTACAAAAAAAAGCGAGCGGTGGTCGCGCTTAGAAAACGCTTCGATTTTGAAAAAACGGCAAGAAAAAATCCGCTCCGCGCTTGATTTTCGCATCGAGGATTTTTCACGCGCTCTTTTTTCAAAAAAAGAAACCGATGCTCTTTTTTCAAAAAAAACGTCTTCTTTTGAAAAAAAACTGAAATTTCGCGTAAAAACAAAGCGTTTTTTTCGCAGAAACGGTTCGCGCCTTTGTGTTTTTGCGCTTGCATCTCTTCTTTTGACTTGGTTTTCGCAGAGTTTTCTTTCTGCGCGCGGAAAACGTGCCACAAGCGCGGGACTCACTTCTGAAGAAACAGCCGTTTCGCTTTATACGTTTATTCACCGCGCCGATGTGCCAAATCTTCGAGAAATTGCCCGCGGAAGAAAAATGCGCGATTTGATTGAAATTACGACAGGTTTTTACGTTTCTTCGCGTGAGCGCGAGTCATACAGCACAGAAGACCGAACTGCCTTAATCGAGCAGTGGCTTTTTTTGAATCGCTCGGTACATTCAAATTGGTGGGCAATGGGAATCACAAATCTCAAAATCAACGGAAAAGACGCGGATTTGTATTTTCCCGTTCCGAAAAAAAAGGACAAAAATCCTCCAATCAAAGAAGAAAACGGCGTTCCGCTCAAAAAAGGAAGCAAGGCGATGTGTGAAGCGGAGTATTTTTTTGTTTACACCGACGGCGCGTTCATTCATGCCGACAAAAAGAAAGAAAACGTGTTCCTTGAATTTAACGGAAACCGCTGGCTCGTTCGGGAAATTGAGCAAACGAGCGTTGTGCCGTTTTCGGTTCTAAAAAAAGATTTTGATGCCGATTTTGTTGCCGCGTTTGAAAAAAACGATGGAAGCATAAAAAAAACGGCGGCGTTTCTTTTTGAAAAATATCCGTGGATTCCGTCAGAAAAAGAACTGTTTTCGGCGGCTCTTTCTCTCAAAGAAGTAAAAAATGCGCAAGCGGAACAATTTTTGAGCGAATTGTGAGCGAGTTTTTGAAAAAATCGAGCGTTTTTCGCTAATTAAAAAATATGGACGAAGAACTCTTTTACGAATCTGAATGGAAAAAAACAAAAGGCGAGGATTTTCAATTTCTTTTGGAAGAAGGCGATTTTCCAAAAATCAAACAGTTTTCAAAATGGCTAACGGAAATTGACGTTGAAGACGCTTGTGTTGACACGATTTTTGACGAAAACGAAATTGACAATGATTGCGCGAATGATATGGCGCGAAAGCGTTTTGGCGTTCGATTTTTGTTTCCGTGGCAGCGACTTGTAATCGAAAACGTGCTTTTAGGCTCAAAAGGAAATAGCGATTTTTCTCATCAAATCGTCATTCTTCCAACGGGTGCTGGAAAATCGATGTGTTTTTTAGTTCCTGCGCTTCTTCTTCCAAAACCAACGCTCATTTTTTATCCGCTCCTTTCGCTGATGGCTGACCAAAAGCGCAGAATGGACGAGGCGGGAATTGAAGCGGCGGTTTTTTGTGGCGAGCAAAGTGAGCGCGAGCGCGAAGAGAATTTTTTGAAAATTGAAAATGGGGCAAAAATCGCGCTTGCAAATCCAGAAATCATGCAAAATAAAAAAGTGTTCGCGCGTCTTTCAAAAATAGGTTTTTCGCACATTGCAGTCGATGAGGCGCATTGCGTTTCTGAATGGGGCGACACGTTTCGCCCTGCGTACTTGACGCTTGGAAACATTATCGCCGATTTGAAACCGTCTGCCGTAAGCGCGTTCACCGCAACGGCAAGTCCAGCCGTTCTTTCTCGCGTGGGAGACGTTCTTTTTTCTGGAAAATTCCATTTGGTTCGTGGCGGAAGCGACCGTCCGAATATTCAATATTCTGTTTTTCCGTCGGTTTCAAAAATGCACGACGCACTCGTTCTTTCTTCAAAAATGGAAAAACCGCTTTTGATTTTTTGTTCAACGCGAAATCGAGCCGAGAAAATGGGGCGGCTGTGCGCAGAATTATTTGGAACAGAGCGAGCGCGATTTTATCACGCGGGACTTGACGCGAGTGACAAAAAGGAAATCGAAAAATGGTTCTTTTCTTCCGAAGACGGAATTTTGTGCGCAACGTGTGCTTACGGAATGGGCGTTGACAAGCCAAACATTCGCTCGGTAATACACTTGGATTCAAGCAGCAACGTTGAAGCGTTTTGCCAAGAATCGGGGCGAGCGGGGCGGGACGGGAAGAAAGCCTCGTCAGTGCTTCTTTGGAGCGCAGACGACTCGTATGCTTTCAAAAGAAAAGGCGAGCGAGAAAAAGCGATGCTTTCCTACGCTTCGACTTCGTTTTGCCGAAGGGAATTTTTGCTTTCGTATTTATCGGATTTTGAATCTTCAAAAACGGCGTGTTCTGGCTGCGACGTGTGTCTTGGAAATGCAAAAAAAGTGTCGGAGCAAGAACGCGAGGCACTTGATTTTGTGAAAAAACACGGAAAATTTTACAACCGTTCAGAAATCGAAAACGCTTTGACGGAACGGTTTGTTAAAAAAAGCCTTGAAAAACTCGGCGTTGCAATGTGGGAGAGCGCGGACACAAAATCGTTGATTTCCTCGCTCGATTATTCAAGAAAAATCGTCTTAAAAAAACACTCCATTTCAATTCCGTCAAAAAAACGTCTTCCTCGAAAAATGGTGCGCGTTGCGTTTTCTGTCAGATTTTTTGTCCGAAAAGTCAAGAAAACTATGCCTCTGCCTCAGATTCTCCTTCGCTTGCGTTTTCCTGCTTTTCTTCTGGCGGCGGGGCAAACGATTTCTTGACTTTTACGGGGCGGATTTTCTTTTGGTATTTTACGACTTTCCCGACTATAAATATGTAAAAAATGACAAACAATGCCGTAAAAATGACTCTTGGGTCTGACACGACTGCTTTGATTACTGGAAAAAGTTGGTATTGCATACACTATTTTCGGCGAAAATCCCAGAAATATGAAAAACGCCCCCGTTGACCACGCTTTGCGCTGCCGATAAAATTTGCTTCATTATGGTTGGAATCGTTGATTATAACGCAGGGAATATAAAAAGCGTGGAGCGCGCGCTTTCGTTCTTAAAGACGGATTATGTGCTCTCAAAAAATCCCGCTGATTTGGAAAACTGCGACCGTCTCATTTTCCCGGGCGTGGGCGAGGCAAAGTACGCGATGGAGCAGCTCAAGAAAACTGGCTTCGACTCGTTTTTGCGCGACTGGGTGGCGGCAAAAAAGCCCCTCATGGGAATTTGCCTCGGAAGCCAAATAATTTTTGATTATTCCGAAGAAGGCGATGTTGATTGCTTGGGATTACTCAAAGGCACAATCCGCCATTTTGAAAGCGTGTGGAAAGAAAATGCGCACTCTCGTCATGCTGAACTTGTTTCGGCATCTGGTGAGGGAATGACGGCTAAGTCGAAAGAATCGGCAATTAAGCCGAAAACTGAGGCGGTTGAGCCGAAAACTGAGGCGGTTGAGCCGAAAACTGCGGTGGTTGAGGCTCTCGAAACCACCAAGACAGCAAACTCTTCGGTGATTTCGACTAGCTCAATCACCACAAAAGACAAATTGACCACTGTATCCGAGCAAGGTCATTTCAACAAGCTTAATGACCGCGCTTCTCTCAAAGTGCCGCACATGGGCTGGAACAATCTCGAATTCGCAAACGGCTCTTCGCCATTGTTCAACGGTGTGGACGAAACATCAGATTTCTATTTCGTGCATTCGTACTTGATTCAGCCGAGCGATGAAAGCATCGTCAAAGCCTACGCGGACTATGGTTGCCGAGTTCCCGCCTGCGTTTCAAGAGGAAGCATCACCGCCTTTCAGTTCCATCCCGAAAAAAGCGGACGGGCAGGTCTGAAAATTCTGGAGAATTTTATAAAGTAACAGGTGGCCCAGCTTGTCGAAACCACATTTTTGGTCATTTCGACAAGCTCAATGACCGCAAGGAAAATTATGTTAAAAAAACGAATTATCGTCTGTCTTGATGTGAAAGACGGGCGCACGACTAAGGGCGTGAAGTTTCAGAACAATGTTGACATCGGCGACCCGGTGGAGATGGCAAAAAAATATTACGAGCAGGGCGTTGACGAACTCGTGTTTTACGACATCATGGCGAGTGCGCGGGGGCGAGGCCCGATTCTCGATTTGATTTCTCGCGTGGCGGAGCAAGTGTTCATTCCGTTTTGCGTGGGCGGCGGAATCGGCACGATTGAAGACATTCGCTCCACGATTTTGGCGGGCGCGGAAAAAATCAGCCTCAACTCGCAGGCGGTCAAAAATCCCGATTTGATTCGCGATGGCGCGAGAATTTTCGGAAACCAGTGCATCGTTTTGGGAATGGATGCCGCCCGCGACAGCGAAATGCCGAGCGGCTACCGAGTTTTCATCAACGGCGGGCGGGTCAAAACCGACCTTGACGCGCTCGAATGGGCAAAAAAAGCCGTTTCGCTCGGTGCGGGCGAAATCGTCTTGAATTCAATCGATGCGGACGGCGTTCGGCATGGCTACGAACTCATCGTTACGCGCATGATTGCCGAAAATGTGAGTGTTCCCGTGATTGCTTCGGGCGGCGGTGGCACTCCCAAGCATTTGGCAGATGTTTTAACGAGCGGAAAAGCCGATGCCGCCTTGATCGCGAGCATGGTTCACTCGATGGGCTACACTGTTGACGGAATCAAACGAGATTTGAATGCGCTTGGCGTGCCTGTGCGGTTGTAAAAAGCAAACGGGCTTTGTAGGAAGTAGCAAAGCGTATCGAAACTACCAGAGCGTAGGAATTGCGCGAATAGCCTGACTGCAAAGCGAGAGAAGACAGCGAGAGAAAAAAAAGTGATTTCAATGCGTTTTTTCATAACGAAAAATTCATTGGAAAACGACGGCGCGGGTGGTGTATGATTTTTTATTATGCGCGTGGAAAAATTTACTGTGGGGCTTGAAAAGCGGTATAAGGTTTACACGGCTTTGTCGCCGATTTTTATGCTCGGCGAGGTTTTAATGGAAACAACGATTCCGCTCGTTATGGCAAAAATCGTTGACGAGGGAATTGCCTCAAAAAATCTTCCGCTCGTTCTTCGATTGGGCGCAATTATGGCGTTAATGTCGATTGTTTCGCTTTGCTTTGGAGTGGCGTGTGGACGGTTTTCTTCCATTGCAGCGTTTGGGTTTTCAAGGAATCTCCGAAGGCTTCTTTTTGAGGCGGTGCAACAATTTTCTTTTTGCAGTTCTGAGAAATTTGGCACAGGCTCTCTTGTAACGCGCCTAACGACCGACGTTACAAACGTTCAAAATCTGTATCAAAATATCGTGCGTTCGTGCGTTCGCGCTCCGTTGATGCTCATCCTTGGCATTTTTATGGCTTCGTCCATCAATTCGCGTCTTTCGCTGATTTTTTTTGCTGCCGTGCCTCCGCTCGCGTTCCTTTTGATTTTCATAAATCGAGTCGCGTATCCAAGATTTTGCGCGATGTTTAAGCAATACGACGAAATGAACGTGATGGTGCAAGAAAATCTGTCGGCGATACGAACGGTGAAGGCTTTTGTTCGTGAGGATTTTGAAAGCGAACGTTTTTCAAAAATCGCCGATTCTTTGCGTCGCGCGCAACAAAATGCGGAAAAAATCGTTGTGTTAAGTTCGCCGCTCATGCAATTTGTCGTTTATCTTTGCATTGCCTCCGCGCTTTGGTTTGGAGGCTCGATGATTCTCTCGGAAGAAATGAGCGTTGGCGGTTTAATCAGTTTTCTTTCGTATATTTCCCGCGTTTTGATGAGTTTGATGATGCTCGGAATGATTTTTGTTCAAGTCGTTCTTTCTCGCGCAAGCATTTTGAGAATTAGCGAACTTTTGGACGAGCCAATCGAAGACGCGGGAGGAACGGAAACAACACTTTCTGACGGTTCGGTGGAATTTTTGGACGTGGATTTTGAGTACACAAAAAATCGTCCCGTTCTTTCAAAAATCAATCTAAAAATCGAGTCTGGAGAATTCGTTGGAATTCTTGGCGGTACAGGAAGCGCAAAGTCTACGCTCATTCGCTTGATTCCGAGATTTTTGGATGTTGCAAATGGAATCGTGCGCGTTGGCGGAAAAAATGTGCGCGATTACGATATTCGCGCGCTTAGAAAGGAAATTGCGTTTGTGCCGCAAAAAAGCGAGTTGTTTTCGGGAACGATTCAAGAAAATCTGTTTTGGGGAAAAGAAAACGCAACAAATCAAGAACTTGTTGAATCTTGTACCATTGCCGCCGCAGACGATTTTGTTCGCGCCTTTCCAAACGGATACAACGAAAAAATAGGGCAGGGTGGCGTAACGCTTTCGGGCGGGCAACGGCAACGGCTTTGCATTGCGCGCGCAATTCTAAAAAAGCCAAAAATCCTCATTCTCGACGATTCGCTTTCGGCAGTTGACGCTTCAACGGAGCGAAAAATTCGCGCTTCGTTACAAAATTCGGATTTTCTTTCCAAAACCACCAAAATCATAATCGCGCAACGGATAAAAAGCGTTCTTGCTGCCGACAGAATCATTGTTTTAGATGACGGAAAAATTGCGGGCGTGGGAACGCACGATTTTTTGCTTTCTTCTTGCTCGGTTTATCGCGAATTGTATGCTTCTCAAAAGGAGGACGACGGAAATGAATGACGCTCTTTTTCAAAAATCAAAACACGGAGAAGAACTATGCCACATATAAAAATGCGCGGCGTTCAAAAACCAAAAAATTCTCGCCGAACGATTGTGCGCCTTCTTTCGTATCTTGCTTGCTATCGCGTTCTTGTGTTTTTTGTTTTTCTGCTCACCGCGCTCAGTTCGCTTTCGCTCGTTTTTGGAACATGGCTTTTGAAACCCGCTCTAAACGATTACATCGTTCCCTACATTGCCTCAAAAAACGCCGACATGAACGCTTTTTTTCGCCTCATTTTGCTTCTCATTTTTACTTACGCGCTGAGTGCTGGAACGTCTTTTTTGAGTGCGAGGATTTTGCTTTTTGTTTCAACGAACGTTCTCAAAAAAATTCGCACGGAACTTTTTGAAAAAGTCGAAAAACTCCCGCTTTCTTTTTACGACGGAAAAAATCGCGGTTCTGTGATGTCGCTTTTTACGAACGACGTTGACGCGTTGCGCGATATGTTTAGTCAAAGCGTTCCGCAACTTTTTTCGTCGATTTTGCAAGTGCTGCTCGTTTTTGTGATGATGTGCGCGCTTTCGATTCATTTGACTGCGTTGCTTGTGTTGCTCGTTTTTGTGATGATGATGCTTTCGGCTTTTCTTGCAAAAAAATCGGCTAGAGCGTTTAGAAATCAGCAAGCGCAAATTGCGCGTGCCAACGGATTTATCGAAGAACTCGTTTCGGGGCGTTTTGTGGTAAAAGCGTTTACGCGAGAAGAAAAATCGTTTTTGGATTTTCGTGAAATAAACGATTCTTTGTGTGAAGCGGGAACGCAGGCGAATATTCTTGCAAGCGTAATTGGTCCAATTACAAATAATCTTTCGCATTTGCAATATGCGTTTTGCGCGGTTTTTGGAGCCGTTTTGATTATTTTGGGAATCACGGATATTGGAACTGTGGCGGCTTTTCTTCAGTCAACTCGCTCTTTTAGTCAGCCACTTTCTCAATTAAGTCAGCAAATAAACAACATTTTGAACGCGCTTGCAGGCGCGGAGCGGATTTTTTCAACGCTTGACGAACAATGCGAAGACGAAAGCGGCTCTGTGTCGCTCGTTTACGCGAAGCAATCAGGCTCTTCTCTTTTGGAAAGTGATTCAAAAAGCGGAATTTGGGCGTGGAAGGCTCACGCTACGGGGCAACTCAAAAAACTCAAAGGCGAACTCGAATTCAAATCTGTTGATTTTTCGTACAAAACGGGCGTGAATGTTTTGCGACACGTTTCGTTTTCGCTTTCTGACGGCGAAAAACTCGCACTCGTTGGCTCAACAGGTTCTGGAAAAACAACGGTTGCAAGTTTGATTTCGCGGTTTTACGACATAAAAGACGGCGACGGAGAGATTTTGCTCGACGGAATTCCGATTTCTGATATAAAGCGAGAGAGCGTTCGGCGGGCGGTTGGAATGGTTTTGCAAGATGTGAATCTTTTTTCAGTTTCCGTAAAAGACAATATTCGCTACGGCTCGCCGTTTGCTACCGACGAAGAAGTTGAACGGGCGGCAAAAATGGCAAATGCGGACTCTTTTATTTCGCGCCTTCCCGACGGCTACAACACGATTTTGACTGGAGGCGGCGCGGCTCTTTCGCAAGGGCAGCGGCAACTTCTTTCAATCGCGCGCTCGGCGTGTGCCGCAAATCCCATTTTGCTTTTGGACGAAGCCACGAGTTCAATCGACACTCGAACCGAATCTTTAGTTCAAAAAGGCATAAACGACCTTATGAGCGGACGGACTTCCGTGGTGATTGCGCACCGACTTTCAACCGTTCGCGGCGCAGACAAAATCATCGTTCTTGAAAATGGCGCGGTTTCTGAAATGGGAACGCACGAATCTTTGCTTTTGCAAAAAGGAAAATACTGGAGTCTTTGCACGGGCGGGCTTCGACTCCAGTAAATCGTTTTTGCTTATTTTGCGTCTATCGAGTCTTTTGCGTTTTTTCCAGACAAAATCGCGGCGATTTCTGCGCGATTCCATCTTAACGCAAGTTTTTCGGGCGTTTCTCCTGCGATGTTTTTTGCAGTTTTGTCTAATCCCAATCCAATAAGATATGTTGCCGTTTCCGCGTCCGCGATTCTTGCGGCGTAATGCAAAATGCCGTCGCCTGCTCTGTCGGTTTTTCTTGCATTCGTTCGAGCGATTGCGTCAAGAATGTAGCGATTTTTTTCTTTGATGACAAACGAAAGCGCGCTTTCTCCCGTTGAATCCGAAACAAACGGGTCTGCGCCTTTTTCCAAAAGAGCGAGCGCGAGCGGACTTTTTCCGTTTTTTACAGCAAGCGAGAGCGCAGTTTCTCCGTTCGAGTTTCTTTGACTTACTGGAAATCCCGCGTCCAAAAGGGCTGTGAGGACTTTTCGACTCGCGCCTTTTTCGACCGCGATATGAACGGGCGTATTTCCGTCGCTGTCGGAAAGCGATGTGTCGCGCCCAAGAACAGCAAAAATCATGTCGATTCCGCTTGAAAGAACAATCGAAAACGGCGTTTCTCCTGCTCTGTCGCGAGCGAGGGGCGCGGCTCCCGCGTTTTTGAGCCGTTCGATTATTGATTTTTCGCCCGATTTTGCCGCTTCGTGGAACGCACTTCGCCCGCTGATGTCTTGCACCGAAACGTTTGCGCCCGCGTTCAACAGTAAATCGACCATTTTTTCGTTTTTTTGAAAAACTGCGTCCATTAAAGCCGTTCTGCCAAGTGCGTCTGTGGCATCAACGTCGGCTCCCGAATCGATTAAAAGATGAGAAAGCTCTTCGTTTCCCGCTCTGCACGAATCCGCGAGAGCCGTTCTGCCGCTTACGTTTTGAGCGTCAACGTCAACGCCCAATTCAACGAGTTTTTTTGCCGCGTTTTTTGAGTTGAATTTGACCGCGGCGTGAAGTGGCGTGTTTCCCAAATTATCCCGTGCGTCTTGAAAGCGAGAATCCACAGGGCAACCGTTTTCCGCAAGCAGTTCGATAATCGTGGGCGAATCGCTTTTTACTGCGTTAAAAATCGCCGTTTCTCCATTTGCGTTTTTTGCCCGCGCATCTGCGCCTTTTTCAAAAAGAAGCAGAATCGCGTTTTTGTATTTCCACTCGGCAGCGTAATGAAGCGGAGTGTTTGCCGCTCCATCTTTCATTTGCGCAGTCATTTCGTTCAAAAGCCACGCGCGAGCCTTTTTGTTTGTAAACGAAACGCGAAGCGGCGAATTATTTTGCGTGTTCGTTGCAAAAATGTCCGCCCCGCCTGCAATAAGTCGCTCGCCTGCTTCTTTTCGATTTCGTTGAGCTGCCATCAAAAGAACGCTGTCGCCAGAACTGTTCCGTGCGTCCACGTCCGCGCCTCTGTCAACAAGGTATTTTACAAACGAATCGGGTGCATTTGACTGAATCGCAAGGTGAAGTGGCGAGTTTCCGTTTGAGTCCTTTGAGTTGATGTTTTCTTTTGAGGAGAGAAGACTCATAAAAATCGAAATGTCCGCGCTGTCTATCGCTCGTCCAACGGGAGTTTGCGCGTGCCTATCGGAAGCGTAAATGTCCGCGCCGTTTGAAGCGTAAAAATCAACGTGTTCAGGAATCGAGCAATCGATTGCAACGGCGAGTGGCGTTGCACCGTCTTTGTTTCGCGCGTTGATTTCCGCTCCAGAATTGAGCAAAATCGAAAGCGTTTTTACGCTTGCGCGAGACATCGTGCATTTGTGAAAAACGGAATCTCCAAACGAATCTTTTGCTTTTGTGTCCGCTCCATGCGAAATCAAAAGCGGGTAGATTTTTTCTTGTTTTTCAGCAGGAATTAAAAGAAGAATGGGCGTGTTTCCGAGCGCGTCCGTGGCATTTACATTCGCGCCCGCTTTGAGAAGTTTTTGCGCCACTTCAACATTTCCGTAGCGAACTGCCTCGTGAAGCGCGGTTGCTCCTGCAATATCTTGTGCGTTCATCAGCGTTGCAGGAGAAATCGTCGATTTTTCTTTTAGAAGATAATCGACGATTCCGCTGTGTCCCAAAATCGACGCAATATGAAGCGGCGTTTGCCCGTCGTCGTAGCGCAAAAGCGGATTTCGAGCCGCCGCCGATTGCTCAAAATAGCCACATTCGCCTTCCGTTTGCGGAACGCCCGATTGCACAAGTTTTGCCGCAATTTTTATCGAATCGTAATCGTTTGGATTTTTGAGAGCAAGATGAAGCGGCGTGTTTCCGTTTTTGTCTTTTACCGCGCAATCTAAATGTTGAGAAATGCAATAATCAATCGCCTTTTCGTTTTTTGTTTTTACAAAATAATGAACGATTGATTGCCCGTCCGTGTCGCGAAGCATTGCCGTTTGGCTGTTTATCATCGTTTTGTACCACGCACCGTTCGTGTCGTGCGCTAAAGCGGCTTCCAGCGCGGACGTGCCATTTTTGTCTTTTGCAAAAATATTTGCGCGCAAAAGCGTCAGCGTTGCCCCTGCTTTTTGAGCGTCTTTTCGTATTGCGCAAAAAAGCGGCGTGTCGCCGTCGTTATTGGTGATTTCGCGCCCAGCTCCTCCCATAATTAAAAAATTCACCAAGTCGGCTTCGTCCATTTGCGCCGCTACGTGAAGCGCGGTGTTTCCGTCGCCGTCTTTGTTGTCGATGTCCTCGCGCTCAAATCGTTTTTTTGCTTCTTCGCTTTTTCCTTCGCGAATGAGTTTTTGGACGCTATCGTCTTTTTTGGGCAGAGTTTGGCAAGAAAAAAATAAAACAGAAAGGAGCGCAAGGGCTTTGTATTGTCTTTTTCTTAAAAATATTTTCATTTTTTTTCCCGTTTTTTTATTTGACCTGTTTCTAAAAATAGAAATTCTTTAACAGATTTATTATCGGAGCGTTTTTGAAGAACGGCAAACTGCACACGTTCCCCAGATTCCTGTTCTCACTTCCTTTACCAAAAATCCGTCTGGAAGAGAAGCGCAAATCGTGCGAGAAAGAAAATGCACGTTAGGAGAAAAAACGTCAAAAATTTTCCCGCAATGCAAGCATTTGAAATGCGAATGTTCTCGCGTGTCCGTGTCGTATCGCAATTCGTCGTTTTCAATTCTCACGACTTTTGTAAGTCCCAATTTTGAAAACAGTTTCAGCGTGTTGTAAACGGTCGTTCTTGAAAGCGTCGGGTGTTCTTTAGAAAGCGCGGAAAAAACGTCGTCCACCGTTGGATGCCATTTTTTTGAAAGAAGAGCCTCAAGAATCATTTTTCGCTGAAAAGAAGGACGAATGCCCTTTTCTAAAAGCAAATTGTCTATGTGTTCCATTTTTTTTACTTTAACGTTAATCCTTGTTTTGCAAGAAGCGCGTGAATCGCCTGCCTTTTTGAATTTTCAACCCCGCGTTTGTCGCTTCGCGTTGACGGCGCGGTTACAACGTATCGTTTGTCTCCAAAAAAACAAAATTTGTGGTGATTCGAGTTGAATTCGAGTTCTTGAAATCCCGCTTCTTTTAAGAGTTCGTGATATTCGCTATCGGTGTCTGGAGAGCCGTCAACGAGTTTTTTGTAGATTTCATACGATTTTGATTTTTCAAATTCAAAATCAGCGTTTTCTTCAAAAATCGACTTGAGAACATCATGGATGCGCAAAAAACTTGATTTATCAAAGCCGTCAAAACTTTTGTATTGCTCGTAATTTCGCGCCACTCGAAAAATCATTCCTTTTATAAAATCCTCGATTTCCGTGTCAAAAAGCGACTTTTCTTTGCAGCGAATGTGCACTGTAATAGCACCAGAAAGAAAATCCGACTTTTTCTTTGTGTCTCGCGTCTTTTTTAATTCATCGCGCTCGGTTCTGAGTTCTTCGATTTCGGTGTCAAACGTGCGAGCGTATTCGGAAAGTTCCCGCTTTTTTGCTTCCAACTGCGCATCGCGTCGCCGCACTTCAAGTTCAAGGCTTGCGATTTTTTCGTCTTTTTGGGCATTTTCCGATAAAAGCCGCTCGATTTCGCGCTGCGCACTCAACAGATTCGTTTGCAAAAGCGATTGCTCGTCGCTCTTTTTTGCATGTTCGTTTGAATCGCTTTCTTTTTGAGAAATTTCTTTTTGAAGCGGAAACTCTTCTGGCTCTATTTTGCTTTTTTCGGCTGGCTGTTGGATTACAAGCGGCTCAGGGTCTGTAATTCCGCTCCAAGTGAGCGCGTCGTCAAGGCTGATTCGTATTGCGTTGTAAGAAATGTACGGAAAAAAATCACAATTTTTTGCGTCTTCTGGAAGCACAAAGCGAACAAGAAAGCCGTTGCAGTAAAGCCCGCACACGCCGTTGAACGTGTTTTTTCCGCCCGAAAGACTTTTGAGATATTTTGAATAAGACGCATTCGGCTCTTTGTATACGCGGGCAATTCCAAATAATTTTTGAGCAATAAAATCCGCGTCCATTGGATAGTTTTCGCCTTTGTACGCGCTTATGTACACGAGCGGAAGCGCGTGATTCTCTTCTCCCGTAATAAGACGCGCCATTTTGTGCTGATTTCCTTCGAGAATCGATTTTCGACTAATGTAGTCCGTCAAAAGCGGCTCAAGAAAATCAAAAATTGCAGGCTTTTCGTAAGAAAGCAACGGATTTTGTTTTTCGGCTTCCACGGAAATGGTGTCGCCGTCTTTTTCTGCATTAAAACAAATGGTCGTTGTGTAATTTTTTCGCTTTTCAGAAAGGCGCACGGCAAGCAGTCCATTTTTTTTGAAAATCTCTGCGCTATCTGCGTCAATGCGTTTTTTTGTAGTTCCTTTTGGAATCGAATCAAAATCGGTTTCCGAAAGCCATCTAAAAACTTCTGTGTTTGTGTCCGTCCGCGATTTTCCCCAGTTTTGCAGGGCTATAAAAACGTCTTTTGGCGAAACGCTTTTTTTTGTTGGTAATTGAGAGCGTAGACAAATCATACATTCCTCCCGATTTTTTTTTCAAATTGTACCACGGCTTTGCGCTTTTTGACAGAGTGCAGATTTTTTTGTATGATAAAAACTTAAAAGGATTCATTATGAGTGCAAGAGAGAGTGAATCAATTAAAGAAGATTTTTCAAAAAATTCTTCTTTGATTCTGCCCCCAAAAAATAAAGTTCAAGAATCGTCTGATTTTTCGGATTATGGCGATTTTCTTGTTTTGCCAAAAGGCGAAATCGGTTCTTCAAAAGGACTGCTTGTAACTCGTCCGCATCCAAAAAAAACTGCACAAGAAACTACTCAAAATCAATCTGAAATAAAAGAAAATCCAAAAATCAAAACGATTGAACCTGTGTCAAAAGTCGCTGTTGATATGCGCGGAGAAATTGCGCACAACAAAGACCGCGGACTTCTTGCAAAAGCGGACAGAATGGCGCACGGTGTTGTTGTAAAAACGCCCGTCTGGAATCCTGATGAAAAAAAAACGGACGAATCGAATTTTGAAAAAAGCGAGAACGAAAACGATAATTCAAAATCGCTTGATACGAAAGACGAATTGGAGGGCTTGATGAGCGAAAATTCGGAAAAAAAAACGAAAATTGAAGAAGCCACTCCTATTGAAAAAAACGCCACGGTGGACGAACTTTCGTTTCAAGAACTTGAAAGCGTTGCGGCGGAATCGGATTTTGCTGTATCTGAAGACGTTCCGAGTGAATCGATTTTTAGTGAAAAAAACGTTGGATTTTTTACGGAAGAAGCGGTCAAAAGTCCCGCAGAAATAAAAGATTCGTTTAAGGACGAGCGAAAAAAAATCGCTCAAGAAAAAAAAGACGCAAAAGAAAGTAAAAAACTTCGCCAAAAGAAAATCAAAGATGCTTCCTTAAAACACAGAATCCGCCGTCCGATTGGCGTAAAACTCATTGCAATCGTTTCTGTTTTGATGATGATGGCTCTTGGTGGCGTTACGGTCGTTGTTTCGTATTTTATGACAAAAGACGTTCGCATAAATGCCGAGGAAAATAACCTTGCAATAAATAGTCGCACTGCGTCTTCGGTTGAAAGCGGCATTAAAGGCACGATTTCTTCCGTTGGAATGTTTTTGGATATGCTTGTTGCCGCAGACGGCGACAGCGTTGAAATCCGAAAAGTTGAATCGATGTTTTTTGAGCGAAATCGCGACGTTGCAGCCGTTTTTGTTTCGTCTTTGAATCGCGTTTTTACGAGCGGCACTTTTTTGGCTTCCCACGAAATGAAACGCGAAACCGTGGAATCGTATTTTTCGCAAGAAACGCGCGCGATTGAACGTGCCACAGGCGGCTCTTTTGAAATTTTGAATTCGTCGCCATTTTTTTCCGTTTCGCTTATGACGCTTTTTTATCCGCTTCCTTCGGGAGAGAGTGGGGCGGTGGGCGTTATTTGTTCTTCGGACGCGCTTGGCGAAAGTTTTGCCGCGGGCGCAATAAATCAATCGTTTTTTATAAACGACGCGGCGGAAGTTATCGTTCACGGCGACCTTTCTTTGACGATGAGTGGCGCAGACGAAAGCGAAAATCCAATCGTCAAAGACCTTTTGTCTGGAAGCGCGGGAAGTCGCCAAATGACGTACAAAGATGTGGACGGAAACGAGTTTATCGGTGCGTTTAGAAAACTCTCGTTGGGAGGCGGTGCGGTCATTACAACAGTAAAAACGTCCGTTGTTTTGGAGGGCATTCGTCGCACAACGATTCGGAATGTGTTTGTTACGGCGGCGATTCTTTCGATTTCCGTTATGGTCATTTACTTTTTTGCAAAATCGCTCACGGGTCCTCTCAAAGTCCTCACCGAAATCGTAAACGAAATAAATCGCGGAAATTTCAACACCGAGTTATTCGAGGATTTGCAGGTAAAGAGACAAGACGAAGTTGGTGTTCTTGCAAAATCAACTCAAAACGAGCGCGAAATTCTCAACATGGTTTCGCGCCTTACGAATCAAGGCGTTACGCGGGCGATTATCAGAAAAGAAATCGATTTTGAACCACACTTAAAAGACATCACGATTTTCTTTTCGGACATTCGCGGATTTACGGCGATTTCTGACGGATTCAAAAACAGGTTTGGAGAAGCGAGCGCGGCAAATATCATTGGATTTTTGAACGATTACATGAGCCGCATGGTTACGTGCATAAGGCGCACGGGCGGAATCGTGGACAAATTTGAAGGCGACGCAATTATGGCGTGTTGGGGTGTTTTGCGGCACGACGACCTTTTGTGGGAAAATTTGAGCGACGGGAGCGTTACAAAGGCAATGCGCCAAGCCGAACACGACCACTACGTTACCGAAGACGCATTGAGTGCGATAACGTGTTGCGTGGCAATGCGCTATTCGTTGATGAAATACAACAAAGATGCCCGCGCGTTTACCGAGCAACACAAAAACGAGCCGCTTGCGCAATATAAACCGCACATTCAAATTGGCGCGGGATTAAACAGCGGGCGGGCAACAGTTGGCTTTATGGGGTCGTTTGAAAAAATGGAGTTCACGTCAATCGGGGATGCGGTAAACTTTGCAAGTCGCACCGAAGCGAGCAACAAACCTTGCGGCACCGACATTCTCATCACCGAGGACACGCGCACTCTTCTTTTGGATTACATTCGGTGCGAGGAAAACGACTTTAGAATTCCAGAGGAAAATCTAAAAAATGAAATCATTATCGAGCAAATTCCTGTGGAATTTGAAGTCAAAGGAAAGGGCAAGCAACATTTTTACGGCGTGGTGAATATGCCGCTTTTTGACATAAAGGAGTTTTTTTGCGCGGACGACCCGTCATTTGAGGTGGATTATGACTGCATAAAGGCGTGTGGCCCTCACGGTCCTCGAACTTTGACTGAAATGCGGCGAATTCTTGGAATCGCGGAGCCAGAATTTGGCAAGGTGGATTTGAATGCAGAAGAAAACAAAATACAAGTCGCGGGCGCGTGACACAGCGGTTGTTCTGCTCTGTCTGTTTTTTGCGTTTTTCTTCTTGTGGCTTTTTTATCGCGACTTAAACGCATATACAGTTGACCGAAGCGACAAATTGCGGGCAGGCGTTATCTCGTTCAAATACAAAGTTGCGCAACGAAAATTCAATGACCGCGTTGTTTGGGAGCGCGTTCCGCAAAACTCGATTCTCTACGATGAAGACACGATTCGCACGGCAGATTTTGCGCAAGCCACAATTACATTCGACGACGGCACCGTCTTAGACATTTACGAAAACACGATGCTCCAAATTCACTACGACCCTGACGGCGGTCTAAAACTCGACGTAACGGGTGGCGACATTCAAGTTGACAGCGCGGCTTCAAATCAAGCCGTTGCTGTAAGCCTCGGAGACGGAACGAGCGTGAACGTTGAAAAAGGTTCAAGTCTTTCGGCAAAATCCTCGTCGGACGGCGGCTCTTCAAGCGTGGAAGTTACGGGCGGAAGCGTTACCGTTGTGAGCGTGGACGGAGAAAAGGCGAGCCTTTCACTCGGAGAAAGCGTGAGCGTTGAAGCGGGCGCGGGAATCACCAGAAATCCCATTACGGTCGTGTATCCTCCAAAAGAACTTCGATTGCTTGGCGTAAAAGGCGAGTCGATTCCCGTGCGTTTTGAATGGCGGAGCGAGTTGGCGGACGATATTCCCGTTGTTGTGCAAACAAGCCGAAGCCGTGACGGAAGCGAGCCGTATTACACGCGCGATTTTGCCACGTCCACAAAAGCAGAAATCGACGCGGATGGAATTTTTTATTGGCGCGTTTTTCCAGGCGGAAGCGAAGACAAGGCGGTTTCGGGGCGAGTTGAAGTCGTGGAGGCCACTCCTGCTGTTTTGCTTGCCCCTGCAAACGCAAGCGATTTTAAGTATCGCACGGATTTTCCGCGCATTTCGTTTCGCTGGAACGGTAGCGACATGGCAGAGCGATACCGATTTTTGGTTTCCGCTACGGCTGACATGAAATCAATTGTTTCTGAAAAAATTGTTGAAGGAACAAACGTTTCCGTTGACAGCCTTCGCGAAGGAACGTATTTTTGGCAAGTAACTCCGTATTATTCGATTGGCGGCGTAGGATACGCATTTGGAAGTACTGTCAATTCGTTTTCGATTTCGCGCCTTGAAAATGTGCCACCTCCCGAACTTTCTGCTCCTGCTGACGGCGCGGAAATTCAACGGCGGGACGGCACGGCTTCTCTTTCGTTTATTTGGCGAAGCGACATAAAAGACGCGAATTACGATTTGATTCTTGCAAAAGACGAAACGCTTTCTGACGTGGTTTTGAACGTTTCAGCAGAATCGACGCATTTTATCAAAGAATTTTCTGCACAAGATTTACCAGACGGAACGTATTTTTGGCGCGTTGTGCGTCGCGCGGTAGCCGAAGACGATTCTGCGCCCGAAAGCGTCGTCCGCTCGTTTTCGATTGCGCCCCCCGCTCCACGGGAAACAAAATTGCTGTATCCGCCAGACGGATTTGGAATTGAAGAAACGCGCATTTCTTCAACGGAATTTTTGTGGCGAAGCCCCGACGGCGAGCCAGCGTTACTTCAATTTTCTCGTTCAAATGATTTTTCGCTCATTTCAAAAGAAATCGAAGCGACCGACGTTGTTCGTTCTGTCAAACTCGAAGAAGGCGTGTGGTTTTGGCGCGTTGGAAGCGCGGACGGCGGAAGCGAGCGGCGATTTACCGTTCCTCGCACGATTTCTGTTTTCTCTTCTCTTTCTTTGCCTGAAATCTCGTATCCAAAAGTGGGGCAAGAAGTCGTTGTTTTTGGCTCTGCTCCCGTTTCGATTTCTTGGCTTGAAAGCAAAGGTGCGTCGCGATATTCCGTGCAGATTTTTGGCGCGGACGGCTCTCCCGTTTATCAAAGCGGCGTGAGAGAAACGCAGATTCCCGTGCTTCTTGGAAACGGAACGTACACGGCGCGCGTTCAAGCGATTGCCGACGGAACGGAACTTTCTGACGCAAGAACGAGCCAAATTTCTTCGGTGAGTTTTTCTGTTCGCGCTCCAGAGTCCATAAGTCAAATTGCTCCAGACGAAAATGCTCGAATCGACGGTCTTACAGCACTTCGTCGTCCAACGCAATTTTCGTGGCGACTTGGAAAAGACAGCGCAAAAAGCGTTACGTTTACGCTTTCAAAAGTTCAGCCCGACGGAAAAATCCGCGAAGTGGAAAAAATCGAAAACGCGCGTTCTCCCGTGCGCTTAAATCGACTCACAAGCGGGCGGTACGTTTGGAGTGTTTCTGGCTCTACGGCGGACGGAATCCCGCTCGATTCTGAAAACCGAACGGTGATAATCGAAGAAGTCGAATCCCTTTCCCGCGCGGAAATCATCGAACCAAAAATCGATTCCGTGATAGGACCTGAATATCTAAAGAAAAATCGGGCGATAACGCTTTCTTGGAAAAAAGTTCCTGGCGCGACGGACTATTCGTTTGTGCTTTCTCGAAAAACGGCGAGTGGCGCGACGATTCCCGTGAAAGTCGAGCAAAAAATGCGTTCAACGAGCGTCAAAATCTCAGACCTTTCTTCTTTGGACGTTGGCGAGTTTGAGTGGACTGTTACAGCATTTTCGATTGCGCAAGACGGCTACGAAGAGCGGCGCAGTTCGCCGTCGAGCGGGAATTTTAGAATTGATTTTGCCTCTCCGAACAAAATTGAGAGCGTGCAGCCTGGGAGAATGTATGGCGAATAAGCGTTTTTGTGCGATATGCTTGATTCTCTTTTTGTTCGCTCGGATTTTTGGCGCGGAAAGTCAAAAGTTTTCGCAAAAAATCGAATGGCGCAGTAACGCAAATGCGCTCGAATATCGCGTGGAGATTCGCGAAAAAGAAGCAACAAAAAGTTCATTTTTTACAACCGAAGAAACGTCGCTTGAATTGCGCCTGACTCCCGGAACATACCGTTATCGCGTTACGGCGATTGACTTTTTGGGCAGAAACGCGGGAACAAGCGACTGGACGGAATTTGAAATTCTAAAAGCAAGCCGCCCCGAAATCGAACTCAAAGAGCGAAACGTGGGCGTTTTGTCTGAAGACGGCAGTCTTTCGCTTGACGTTGACCTTTCGGACATCACGGAAGGAAGCGTTATTGAACTCGTTGGAGAAACAATCGTAGGAAGTTTGAGTCCAGACGAAAACTCGTCAGAAAACGGTAAAGTCGGAAGCGAAATTGACAGTTATTCGCGCGTGTATTTTAGTAACGTTCCAAGCGGACGCTACCGCCTTCGCGTTACAAATCCGAGTGGACTTCAAAACGAGTCCGACGTAATCGTGGTGCGCTCGCAATTTGTGCCACCAGAATTGTACATAGAACCAGAGCCAGAGCCAGAGCCGACTCCAGAGTCGACTCCAGAGTCAGAACCCGAACCAGAGCCAGAACCGCAACCAGAACCAGAACCCGAACCACAACCTGAGCCTGCGCCACAACCTGAGCCTGCGCCAGAGCCAGAGCCGACTCCCGAACCTGAACCTCCCGCTCCAGAGCCAGAACCCGAACCCGCCCCTCCGCCTCCAGAGCCAGAGCCACCGAAACCAGTAATCATTCGGGTGGCAAAAGAGCCAAAGCCGCCGTACAAAGCAAAAGGATTCGTTTTGGAAACTGGATTTTCGGCGGAACTCTCTCCGTATGACGGAACACTTTCCGACTTGTACGACTCATTTGTGCGTCCTGCGGTAAATTTTCGCGCGTCTTTGACTCCGTTTAACGCTTTTGGTGGAAAACTTGGTGGCGAACTTTCCGTTTCGCAATGGCATTATGCAAAGCGCGAAGAGTTCACGGACTCGCGCTTGACGTTTACGCTCGTTCGGGCGGACCTGGTGTGGAGAAAACCGCTCACAAAAAGCGGCTCATTGTTTGCGTCTGCAAAAGCGGGCGTGGGCGTTTGTGCGCTTGACAGAACAATTTTGTATATTGTAGACGGAGACGGGCGCGAGCCAAACGGAAATGGACTTTCAACAGCACCTGCGTTCTCGATTGGCACTTCGATTTTTGTAATTCCCGCAAAGCATTTCGCGCTTGAAGCGGGCTTGGACTTTACGCACGCGGCAATCGGCGGACTTCCAACAGGATTTATTGCGCCGTATTTTGCGGCAGGAATTCGACTGTAAAAATCTTTCAAACGTCTTTAAGGAGGGAAAATGAAAATCAAAAGGAACAAAAAAACGCTATTTTTCGCACTTTCTGCCGCGCTTTTTCTTTTTTCTTGCGGAGATTTTTCGGAAGATTTTGAAGAAGACTTGTCTTCTGTGTATACTTTCAAATATTCAGATTCCGAAGGCGAAGTCAAAACCATTTCTCGGAGTTACAAAATCGGCGACACGTTGACGTATCCTTCTCAAAGAGAGTTGAACGCCGTGAGAGAACAAGGGCTTGCGTTTCCGTCTGCCACATTTCCCGTCGCCTCGGATTCGGAATTTTCTCAATTGAGAACAGGGTATGTCATTGGCGGTTGGAAATTCGTCAAAAATCCGTTTTCGCATTCAACACAGATTCCAGAAACAATGGAAAGCGAAGACGGCATGATTTCCCTTGTGAAAGTTACGCCGCAGCCTGCCGAGTTTGAAGTTTCTTCTTGGCTTCCCGTAACGTATCGGCTTGTTTTTGAATCGGGTTTTACAAAGCAGACTGATAGCGAAATTGACGAAATGAAAGCGCAAGTTTTGACTTACGACAAGAGCGAAGCGATAAAAACGAACACGCTTTTTCGTTCAGGCTATCAATTTGCAGGTTGGCAGAGAGAAAAACGCGATAACGTAGAAGTCAATTACGAAGACGAGGAAATCGTTAAAAATCTTTCGTCCACGCAAGGAGAAGCGGTTTCTCTTTACGCCGTGTGGCTTTTACAAGATATTACCGTTTCTTTTGACGCAAACGGCGGCGACGGCGAAATGGAAAGTCAACAATATTCGTTTTATGACGCGCCGATTGCGCTTCCCAAAAATACGTTTACAAAAGAAGGCTTTGATTTTGACGGCTGGATTTCCACAAAAGATGTGCCTTATAAGGACTGCGAAGAACTTGACCGCTTAAATTGGCCAAACGGCGACACCACAATGAGTGCAAAGTGGAGCAAAATCGAGTACACGGTTACGTTTGACGCAAACGGCGGTAGTGGTGTTATGAGTGACCAAACGTTTTTGTACAAAGAAGGGCAAGCACTTTCTTTTAATTCGTTTAAGAGAACGGGCTACGATTTTAAGGGGTGGCTTTCGTCCGACGGCACAACGACTTTTTCAGACGGGCAAACGATTACGCTTCCTGCCGATTCAAACAACGTTTTGAGCGCGACGGCAAACGATTTTTCCGCGCGCACGCTCGCGCTTTCTTCTCAATGGACTGCGCAAACGCTCAAAATCCAATTTGATGGAAACGGCGGCACTGGCTCGATGGGTGAAGAAACGATTGCTTTTAAAGACGGGCTTTCAGACACGCTCTCAAAAAACGATTTTGAGCGAATAGGCTACGATTTTATCGGTTGGTCAACAAGTCCTTCTGGAAGCGTTGATTTTTCCGACAAAAACGTGGTGGATTCTTCAACGTGGGATTCGCTTTATTATGCGGCAAGTGCAACGCAAAGTGGCAACACCGCAACAACGACGCTTTACGCCGTGTGGAAGAAAATCGAGTACACAGTTGAGTTTGACGCAAACGGCGGCTCTGGAGTGATGAAAAAACAAACGTTCCTCCACGGAGAGAGCAAAATGCTTTCTGCAAATTCGTTTACAAAAACGGGCTACGATTTTAAGGGGTGGTCAACCGTTTCTGGCGGAACTACTGCTACCATTACAGACAAAGAATCGATTTCGCTTCCGTCTGCTATTTCAAGCCTTTCTAAAACAAATCGCAACGCAACGCTTTACGCTGTGTGGACTGCTCAAACGCTCGACATTGAGTTCAATATCGATGGCGTTATTTCTCCCACCATAATTCAAGCAACGTACAGCAAAACGTGGTCAGTTCCTTCGTCTTTGCTTCCTCCTACTTCAAAAGTCGGCTTCAATTTCCAAGGCTGGGCTTTTGATTCAAACGAAACGGATGAAACGAAAATCTATACTTCGTTTTCTGCCTCTGACTGGGAGCAACTCTCTGCTCATGCGGTTTCTGGCAAAACGACGCTTTATGCCGTGTTCAAGCCGAGAGTTTCGTTAGTCACAATAAAAAAAGGAAGTGGCAAATTTGATACTACAAACTCGTCATTTTTGCTTACGGTAAACGATTCTGCCGACCGCTACGACTGGTCGTGCGATAATAAAACGATTTCGTATACGTCTTCTTCTACAAATACGTTGGAGATTTCGTATTCTGACTTACCGACTTCGGACGGGGATTACACATTTGTTTGTATTTTGTATTCTGGAACTGGAGCGGAAATAGAAATCTCTACAGTCATTTTCGTCATAAACATAAGTTAGGAGGGGAGAAAAAAAACAAGGGGCTTTTCCCCTTGTTTTTTTTGGCTTTTCGTTTTTTTTACGAAAAAATCGTTGATTCTTTGAGCCACTCGGCGCATTTTTCTGCGTCTTTGTCGAGCGGGCGGTCGTTGATGAGTTCTTTTGAAAATTGTCGCACTTCGTCGTGGACGGCGCAAAAAAGCGGCGAAAAATCGTCTTTTTGCGCGCCCATTTTGATTGCCACGTCAAACGCTTGACAGAGCGCGAGCGTGTGGAGCGCGAATTGTAAATAAATCAAATCGATTTGGTCGCGCAATTTTCTTGCGCTAATCGTTCCCATTGAAACTTTGTCTTGATTCAAAGCCTCCGTCGGAGAACTCGTTATGCTCACGGGCGACGAAAAATGCTGAATTTCTCCGCGGAGTGCGCTCATTGCAATTTGAGCCGCTTTGAACCCGAATCGAAGCCCCGCCATTTCGTCGTCGCTTTTTGTTGGCGGAATGAGATTTTCCGTAAGTCCGTTAAATTTTCCGTCGATGACGATTTCCGCCTGCTTGTCAGAAAGGTCTGAAACGTTTGCAAGCGCAATGCGAAGATAATCGGCGGCAGCGCAAATGTGTCCGCCGTAAAAATTTCCCGTGTTAAAAAGTTCGCCAGTTTCCACGTTCACAAGCGGATTGTCGTTTGCCGAGTTGATTTCTTCCGTGATGAGATTTTTTGCAAAATCGAGCGTGTCGCGAAGAACGCCGTTTACCTGTGGAGCGCACCGAATCGAGTAGCGGTCTTGGATTTTGAGACACGTTTTTTCAAAATTCGCGTTTCCAATCGTTCCGATTTTTTCCAAAAGTTCCTCGTAGCGATAAACGCGCTTTGAAGCACTGACGATTTTGTGGATTTTTTTCGCGCTTGTTATTTGTCCCATGTGATTTTTCATTTCGCTCACGCGAGCGCGGAACGGAACTTCGTTTCCTTTTACGATTTCTGCGGTCGCCGCAGTCAAAAAATCTGAAAGTTCTGCAATGCGATGTGCTTTTTTCCACGAAAGTGCGATAACGCCCGTCATCGCACTCGTTCCGTTCATTATTGCAAGTCCTTCTTTTGCAGCAAGTGGCAACGGCTCGATTCCTTCGGCTTTGAGCGCGTCAAGCGCGGGGACGATTTTCCCTTTATAATACACATTCCGCTCGCCCATAACGACTGCGGCAACGTAAGAAAGCGGTGTGAGGTCGCCAGACGCGCCCACAGAACCGATTTCAGGAATTACGGGAATGATGTCGCGATTCAAAAGAAGCAAAAGACGCTCTGCCAAAATCGGGCGAATTGCCGAATGTCCACCTTTTACGTCGCTGTTTAGTCGGCACGCAAGAATCGCGCGTCCTTCTTCTTTGCTAAACGGCTTTCCAAGTCCCACGCCGTGAAAATTGACAATCGATTTTTGAAGCAGGGCGGCTCTTGCAGGATTTATTTGATTTGCGCACGAATCTCCAAAACCCGTTGTAACGCCATACGTTGGATAGCCTTTTGCAATGTAAGACTCCAAAAACGCGCGGCTTTTTGAAAGAGTTTCCATAAACGATTCGTCTTTTGGAAAATCCGCCTGTTTTCCGCGCGAAATTTCACACACGTCGTCTATCGAAAGGTTTTCGCCGTCGATTGTAATGTTGTTTTGCATACTGTTCCTCTTTTCTTTTTTCGATTTTTTTGAATATCGTTTCAGTATAATGCGTTGATTTCAAAGAATCGATATTTACCATTCGCGTTTTATTGAACTAAGACCAAAATCTTTTAGAAAATCAGAAAGTTCTTTTTCGTTTTTGATAAGCCGCTCTTCGCGGAATTTTCCCGTTCGTTTGTCCAAAAATCCTGCCACGCTTTCTTTTGTGCAAATGGAACTTTTCAAAACCGCACGTTCGTTTTCTTGGTCAAACTCATATTTTTTCTTTTTGAGCGATTTGAAAAATGGAATTTTCATGCTTTTTCTCCAACTCGTTTTGCTCCAAACGAAACATCTCCAAACGTTTTTGACACGAGTTCGGTCAGGATTTTTGCTTTTTCAAAAAATCCAAACGGCGCGGACGAAAGCAAAACGCCGCTGCCTTCCATTTTGGCTTTTTCAGAAAACGAGCGTTTTTCATTTGAAGAAATCCAAAAATCCATGGCGTTTTCTCCTCCCGCTTCAAAAAAACGATTTTTTAATTCCGAAAGTTCTTGAATTTTGTGCGGAAGAATCGGATACCAAAGAAAAATGATTCCACTGCTCCATCTTTTTCGCACCTTTTCGACCGTTTGCGCACATTTTTCCCAATCGGCTTTGTCTTCAAACGACGGGTCAAGCAAAAGAAGACCGCGTTTTATTTTGGGCGGAGTTGAAAAAAGCGCGAATTTCCAAGAATCGACTTCGTGAATGTGTGGCTTTTTTTGAAAACGCAAAGAAGCGTTTTTTAATTCTTGCCTTGCCCGCGGATGGAGTTCTGCAAGATGGAGTTCGTCGGTTTCGCGCTGAAAGAATGACGAAATCGCGGGAGTGCCTGGATATTCGCCGTTTTTTATAAACGGAAGCACCGCCGAAATATACGGCAAAATCGCGTTTTTTTCGTCCTCGCTCAGTTTTGTATTGATTTTTTCGTTTTTCAAAAAACGCAAAATGCCGTTTGCCGCTTCGTTTGTTTTTGCGGCTCGCTCGTCAAAAAGCGAGTAGATTCCGCTCCCCGCGTGAGCGTCAAGAATGCAAAATGGCTTTTCTTTTTGCAAAAGAAACGAAAGCAAGAGCGAAAGAAGCGCGTGTTTCAAAACGTCCGCTTCCCCGCCTGCGTGAAATGCGTGAACGTAACTCAACATTCGCACGCCTCGGCTTCGTTTATCCAAGAATTTCCCACCGCGTCGCTTGGCATTCGCCAGTCGCCGCGCGGAGAAAGGCTTACCGTTCCCACTTTTACGCCGTCTGGCATACAACTTCTTTTGAATTGCTGCGCAAAAAATCGTTTGTAAAACGAAATGAGCCATTTTTTGATTTCCGATTTTTCGTATGTGTTTTCAAACGCTTTTTGTGCAAGAAAAAAGATTTTTTTTGGAGAAAATCCAAATCGAAGCGCGTAATAAATGAAAAAATCGTGAAGGTCGTAAGGACCTACAAGCAATTCTGTTTTTTGCGCAATTTTTCCGTCTTTGTCTGGCGGCAGCAATTCGGGAGAAACAGGCGTTTCAAGAATGTCTTTGAGAACGTTTGAAAGAGAATCGTTGCTTTTGTTTTTTGCGTCAAGCGCGAAAAAATCCACCAAATGACGAACGAGCGTTTTTGGAATCGAAGCGTTCACCGCGTACATTGAAATGTGGTCGCCGTTGTACGTTGCCCAGCCGAGCGCGGATTCTGAAAGGTCGCCTGTTCCAATTACAATACCGCCCGTTTTGTTCGCTAAATCCATAAGAACTTGCGTCCGCTCGCGAGCCTGCGCGTTTTCGTAAGTCGCGTCGTGCGTGTTTTCGTCTTGCTGTATGTCGCAAAAATGCTGCTCAACCGCCTTTTTTATGTCTATTTCAAGAAGGCTCGCGCCAATTTGCGCAGAAAGGTCTTTTGCGTTTTTGAGCGTTCGACTCGTAGTTCCAAAGCACGGCATTGTTACGCAAAGAATTTGATTTCTTTGTAAGCCCAAAATGTCCGCCGCTCTTGAGCAAACAAGGAGCGCGAGCGTGGAGTCAAGCCCTCCAGAAAGTCCCACCACGAGCGATTTTGCGTTTGTGTGAGAAAGTCGCTTTGAAAGCGCGCGCGATTGCATTTCGATTATGGCGTTGCACCGTTGCGTGCGCTCGTTTTTGTCTTTTGGAACGAATGGGTGCGGAGAAACAAAGCGAAGGAGATTTTCTGGCTCTTTTTTTGAAATTGTAAACGGGATTTTTATCACTCGAAACGATTTTGCGTTTCGTTCGGCGCAATCTTGAAACGTCGTTGTTTTTACGCGCTCGTTTGTAATTTTTTCAACGTCGATGTCAGAAAAAATCATTTTTTCTTCAAACGGATTCGATTCTGCCAAAATCGCGCCGTTTTCTGCAATAATCGAGTGTCCGCTAAAAACGAGGTCTGTGGTGCTTTCGCCACTTCCCGCGTTTGCGTACATGTACGAAGCGCACAGCCGTGCGCTCGTTGATTTTACAAGAAGTCGGCGATATTCTGCTTTTCCAACGATTTCATTTGACGCGCTCAAATTTGCAATGATTGTGGCTCCAAACAGCGCGGCTTTTGTGGACGGCGAAAGCGGAACCCACAAATCTTCGCAGATTTCCACAAAAAGTCGAACGCGCTCGTCGTTTTCGTCTTCAATTACGATGTCGCTTCCAAACAAAACGTTCGGGTTTTCCTCCGAAAGAAAAATCGATTTTGTTTGCTCTCGCTCATCGTCAAATGCTCGAAAATGCCTTTTTTCGTAAAATTCTGCGTAATTTGGAACGAACGATTTTGGAAAAAGCGCGAGGACTTTTCCTTTGTGAAGAGCGGCTGCCACGTTAAAAAGCGCGTTTTTTATGTTGAGCGGAAGACCGACCAAAATGACGGCAGAAATGTCCTTTGTTTCGTTTGCGATTTTCAAAAGCGCGTTTTTTGACGCTTCCAAAAGAGTGCTTTGCAAAAAAAGGTCGGAGCACGTGTACGCCGTTATGCACAGTTCAGGAAAAACGATTATTTCTGCGCCAAAATCTGCGGCTTTTTTTGCAAGTGCAACTATTTCCGTTGCGTTTTTCTCAAAATCCGAAACAGAACAATGTGGAATTGCGCAGCAAACGCGAGTAAATCCGTATTTCATAAATTTGAATTAGAACTCTTTTTTTACAGATGACACCTGCTCTGAAAAGAAAATTTCAGAACAGGTCTTTTTTTCGTCTTTGCTCAAAAATGTTAGAACTGATATTTTGCGGAAAGTTCAAAGAATGCTTTGTCGTGGTGTACGCTGTTTTCGGTAAAGTTGTAGAACTCGCCGTTTTCATTTCGGCTGTAGAGCCACGCACCGCGAGCAGCAAACGTCAAACCTTCCATAACGTTATACTCGATTTTTGGAACAATGCACAGTTCGTGATTTTCGATTCCCCAAACGACTTGCGCTTCAACGGAAAGTTTTTCGTTCAAGAACGTGTCTTTAAGAAGCACGATAAGTTTGTTTCGAGAGTACGTTCCGTCCGTGTTAAAATCAACATCGTATTGAGATTGCTTGTCGGCATTGTCTTCGATTTCGCTGTTTTTGAGAATGTACGTTCCCGTTTCTTGCACATTGATGTTGAGGTTATGAATCGGAAGGTCGATGTCAAATCCGCCAACCCAAGCGATTGAATTGTTGTGAATCGCGCGGTTTGTGCCATCAAAGTCGTTTGTAAGATTGTACGCAAATTCCCATCGCGTGTTGAGTTTCCAGATAACTTTTGCCGCTTCAAGTCCAAACACTTGCAATTGGTCGTACTGAAGAAACTTGTCGCTTTCTGAAATTTCTTCTCCCGAAAGCCGTTTTTCAATATACGACGGAAGTTTTCGCGCGTCAAATGAAGGCTGCTTGTAATGACCGTAGTAGTAACTCGTTCCCCAATCAAGTCCAATCGAAGGAATCGTTCCCGTAAGTCGTATACCAGCCTGCCCGTAGCGGAGCGAATGTGTGTCAGGATAGAGCGAGTCGGCATCGGAAGAAAGCGCGGAAGCGTTATTGAGCGCGTTCGTGTATGCTGTGGTGTACGCAGCGTTCGCTTTTGTAACTTGCTCCGTAAGGTATGCTTCGTATTTTTCTTTAAGAATGGCTTTTAGCGCAGTTTCTTGGTCTGTTTCGCCTTTTGCCGTCATATACGCGCTTACCTCAGAATTGTTGTATTCGATTTTTTTTTCCGACAAGGCTTGTTGCACGATTGTGGAGAGTTTGTTATTCGCCTCTTCCGTGCCGAGCGTTTCGAGCGTTTGTGCCGTTGATGCTTCAAGTCGTGCGTTTTCAAGGGCTTCAACGTATTCTTTTAAGTAATTCGCCATTGACGCAGAAACTTGATTTGTAACCGCGCTTGTGATTTTTCTTTGCGTGGCAGGCACGAGCATTCCGTCTGACGAAAATCGGTCGGCAGTCATCCACGGCGTGTAGATTCCTTCGAGTTTGAGATTGTAATCCCACGAAAGATTCGCCGTTGCCTTAAACATCACCTCTCCAAGCCTTCGGTCAATGTAATCGGGGAAAATAAAATCCGTGTAATCGTTTGCGTTAAAGTTATCAAGAACGTGGATTTTGTCGCCTTTTCCCCATACTTCTTTCATTTTTCCTGCTCGAAGAAGGAGCATTCCGTCAAAAAAACTGCCGCCCACGCTCGCTTCGCTCAAAACGTCTTCTGGATAGTCTGAAATCGTTTTTGGGTCGATTTTGAGCGTTGCTTTTGCGTCGGTAAACGAGCCTTCGTAAGAAAGGTCGAGTTTCAGCGACGCATTCGCGTCCGTGGACGATTTACTCACGTCGTAAAAACTGTCGTATCCGCGCGTGTCGTGCGTTTCGTTTTCTCCTTCACGTCCAATCCAGGCGCGAAAATTCGCGTCAACTTCGCCGCCCCAAGTAAGCGAAGGCTCTGAAATCTCGTCATCAAATCCAAATGAATCGCTTTCAAATCCGCCGTCGTCAAAGTCTCCGCCAAAATCGTCAGCGTCTTGCGCCCATGCGCCCACCGAGAACGCAACGGCAGAAAGCGCGAAAATCGTGCGCTTTGAAAATGCCTTCATATTTTTCCTCCACACTTCTTTTTTATTTTCTACCATTTATTTTGCTTTTCCCGTTTGAAGCCAGTTTTGCGTAAAATATCCTGGACTTAACGGTTTATCGAATTGCTCGTTTGTGATAAAAAGCCGCGTTTTTCGACCCGTTTCCTCGTTTACAATTAAACATGCGCGCCGAAGATTGTAATTTTTGCCAGACACGCCACGCACTTTATCGATTTTTTCGATTACGAACGTTTTGATGAGTTTGTTTTGATTTTTTTTGTCGTAATATTCCATTTTGACGGGGAGATATGTATTTTTGTCAATCCAAGAAATGCGATACGAATATTCAACCGCGTTCTTTTTCTTTGGAGTTGATTTGATTTTCCAGCAGTTGTACGTTGCAGTTCCGTAATTTCCGCCACTTGTGTTTCCGTCTATCGTAACGGTTTCGTTTGCCGAAAGCATTTCGTGCGTGTCTTCGTCAACGTGGCGAATTCCCATGTCGTTGTACGTGAACTCGCAGCCTACGAATTGTTTGCTTCGCTCGCCCGTTGGAATTCGCCGCGGCTGTTTGAGCGAGGGAAGATAAATCCAGCGGTCGTCGTCTTTTTCGTTTTTTTCTGCTTGAAGAACCCGTGTGTCTTTTACGTTTGCGGGCGAGCGAAAATCAAAAACAACGCTTTTGAGTCCGTTTACTTTGCGCCCCCATTGCATCATGATTCGGTTTTCAACTTTGCCGTTTTTTTCGATGTTTTGCACGTTCATCGTCGCTTGAGAATAATCAGGCGCGTCAAGCGTGGAAAATTTTTTCATAACATCATACGCTTCGTCTGCACTTGCAAAACTCGCTCCAGCAACAACAAAAAATGCCACAGCTACGATTTTTGAAAGTTTCATAAAAACTCCTTAAAATAAGATTTATTTTTTGGAAAGTATAACAAAACGCAAAGTGAAGTTCTACATTGCGCATTGAAGAATCTCAAAAATCAATTTTTTCAAAAAAAAGAAATATTATTTTAAGATTTTGACTGACTCAATTTCATTTTTTAACTATTATGTACCTTTGTTAGCAAAAACAAATTGTAAAAATAATTTTTTTCTCGCTACAATCACAAATTTTTTTCTTTCTGGAGAACAAAATGGAGAACACCATTTCGTACAAAAAACGCCATTCTATTGCCGTAAGAATAATAATTGACATTTCGATTTTAACGGCATGCCTTCTTGCCGTTTTGGGCGGAATTATTTATTTTCGGGTAAAAGCCGTGAACGACGACCAGTTCACTTCGCGCTTGAGCAATAATCAAAATCTTATGGATTTAACGCTTTCGGCGTATCTTATGGGACTGATGAATCAAGTGAATCTCATCTCGAATACGGGAGACGAGAGCGAAGACGTTATTTTGGATTATGCACAAAAAATAATCGAGTGTAATGAAAATTTTGTAAGCGCGGGCGTGGTGTATGACGACGGAGAAGTCATCAGTTATCCAGAGGATTCTTTGACAACGGACGACAGCGATAATTGGTTCGATTTTGCGCTTGATTCTGACGGAGAACCGTATTTTTCTCCGCTCTACGAAAAATCTTCGGGGGAACTGGTAATTGCGGTCGCAAAGGCAATTTTTGACGACTACGGAAACTCGCTCGGCGTTGCTGCAATCGAAATCGATGCGAACGATTTTATAAACGTTTTTGGGGACACAACGTCAATGGGAAGCATAAAGTTCATCATAATCGACTCGAACGCGAACATTCTTCTAAATCCGTTTGAATCGACGCTTAGAATGCAAAGCGTTCACGACCTCGGAATTGGCGTACTTCGAGAGTATCAGCAAGGCTCTTATGGTGTAACGCGCGAAATCGTAACGATTGGAGATGACATCGTGGACGAACCAAATGAAATCCGCATATTGCCGTCTGTGAACGATTATTATCCACTCGATTACGCGATTTTGATTCCGCTCGATGTAATTAACGCAAGCACTCGCGCGGTGAGTTTTACGGTTTTGGTTGTGATTGTGGCGGGACTTTTGATTTCAATCGTAATCGCTTTTATAATTGCGCGGCAAATCACCAAAGTGCTCAAAAAAGTGACAAACACGCTCCAAAATATAGCGCAAGGCGACGGCGACCTTACGGTGCAACTTCCCGTTATTTCAAAAGACGAGTTAGGGCAACTTTCTGCGCATTTTAACCTTACGATGAGCAAAATTGCCACGGCGATGAAGTCGATTGTTTCGCAGACAAAAGGCATGGGCGAAAAAGCACGTGCGCTCCGCGACAATATGAATCAGCAGGCGGTGGCAATCGAGCAGATTAACTCAAACGTGGGCGCGGTTACAAATCGAATTCAAGAAGAGGCGGGTGGCGTTTTAAGAACGAGCAGAGTCGTTGACGATATTTCAAAAAGCATTCGCGCCTTAAACGAAAACATCGAAGTGCAAAGCGAAAGCGTTTCGCGCTCGTCTTCGAGCGTTGAAGAAATGGTTGCGAGTATCAATTCTGTTTCGGAAATCCTTGACAAAAACGACGCAAACGTAAAACTCCTTTCGGAAAGTGCTGAAAGCGGACGGCAAGTTGTGGTGCGCACGGTTGAGATGACAAAAAAGATTTCCGATGATTCTGCGCTTTTGATTGAAGCGAGTGCGATTATTCGCAATATCGCAAATCAGACGAACTTGCTTGCGATGAACGCGGCAATCGAAGCGGCGCACGCAGGAAGCGCGGGTGCGGGGTTTGCGGTCGTTTCGGACGAAATTAGAAAACTCGCCGAAGACTCGAACGCGCAAGGAAAGAAAATCAACGACGTTATGAAGCACCTTCGCGACATGATTGTGGAAATGTCGAGCGATGCGCAAGAAACGCAGCGACAATTCGACGTGATTTTTGAGCATACAAAAACCGTCAGTCAGCAAGAAAGCGTCATCAAAAGCGCGATGGCAGAGCAAGCCTCTGGAAGTCGCCTTGTTATTGACGCAATTCGGCAAATCAATTCGGTTACGGTTGATGTTCGCGAAAAAGCGCGCGTTATGGAAGCGGGCAGCGGAAGGATTTTGAGCGAAATTGAAAAACTTTCCGAGGAAACAAATCAAATAAGCAGCGCGATGAGCGAAATTTCTAACGGAATCGGAGAGTTGAACGAAGCAATGCAAGTTGTCAACACGCTTTCAATGGAAAATGGCGAAAGCGTTGCAAGCGTTGCAGACGAACTCGGAAAATTCAAAGTTGAATAAAAAGTGAAAAATGACACAACAAAAAACGCCCCAAAAAGCAGGGGCGTTTTTGTTTTACTTTCCTGTAGAAAGGAAATTTTGTGTAAAGATTTTTGCGGGGAGCGGTTTGTCGAGTTGAATCGACTTTATCTCAAGTTTTGTGGAATGTCCCGTCTGCACGTTTTTCATAAACGAAATCATCGGCGTGTTGTAACTCTTTCCTGTTGCTCCTTTTACTGATTCAAGTTTTTGAACTTCAAGAACCTTCAAAAGGTTTCCTTTTTTGTCGTAGATTTCTGCGTACACTGGAACGAGCGTTTCTTTGTCAATCCACTGGATTTTGTCGCCGTATTGCGTGTCCGATGGATTTTTTGACTTTGAACTAACCACAAAGCAGTTGTAAGTTCGTCCTGAAACCGTTTTTGACTCTTCTTTGAGGAACGTGTGTTCGTCTTTTTCGATGTCGCGAGTTGAAAGGTCGTCGTAAGAAGCGTCCGTGCCAACAAATGCTTTTGAACCGTCCGATGTAGAAACGCGCCTTGTTGAGCGAAGTTCTGGAAGATAGATGAATTTGTCATCGTCCTTTCCTTCAACTTCTTGTAAAAGGAAGCGCGTTCCTTTTACTTTGCTCGTTCCAGGTCCCACAAAATCCATGACAATCGCTTTGATTCCATTTACGCTCCGACCGTATTGTTTAATCTGCCGAATGTCGGTCGAACCGTTTTTTTCGGTGAGCGTCATAATGACTGCCGTCTGGCTGAACGCGGGGTCTTCTACGTCCAAAACTTGTTGAATGATGTCGTGTCCTTTTTGGTCAGCGAACGCCGCAGTTCCAAGAGCGAGCGCGATTGCAACTCCAGTGATTTTCTTGATTGCTTTCATAATTTTTTCCTCCAAAAAATGAAACATAAAATTGATTTTCGCTTTGCCGTTCGGCTTTTTCTCAAAAACAAAACGGCATTTTTTTTGTTACACTTAAAATTATATTAAAAATCTATTTTTCTTCCTCGGTTTCCCACGCTTTTGGTTTTCCTGGGTGCATAAACGACGGGTCAATAACGTTGAAAATTCCTGGAAGAATTGTCATGGCAAGCATTGAACTTGTGAACATAACGATTGCCACAAGAACGCCGATGTATCGAAGAACAACGAAGCGACTCAAGCAAAGCACCAAAAATCCAAGTCCAACGGCAAGCGCGTTTGTGATAATTCCCGCGCCTGATGAGCGGAGCGTGCCGCGCGTTACTTCTTCAAGATTATCGTTTTCCATGCGGAGTGCTTTGTACTCGGTCATAAAGTGAATCGTGTAGTCGATTCCAACGCCGATTGCAACCGACGCGATAATGCTCGTAAAAAGGTCGAGTTTGATTCCAGCAAGTCCCATCGCCATGTAATTCAAAATAATCGTAAACGCAAGCGGAATTGCTCCAATAAGTCCTGCAATCACGGAGCGGAACGAAAACGCGATTATCACAAAAACGAGTGTGAGAGAAAGCAAAAGCGACGTGATTTGACTTGAAACAACAAGACCTGTCATCACGTCTTCCATTTCGCCTTCGCCCGTGGCTTCCATTGTGTATCCTTCTGGAAGATGCGTTTTTGCGTAGGCTTCAAAATCCTTGAGCATTTTTCCAAGAATTTGAGTCGAGTTTGTTTTAATCTGCACTTGCATTCTGATTTCCGTAGGCGTAAAGTTCGTCTGGTCGTCAGTGAACCGCTCCATTGCGTCTCCGAGCATCATCGTGTAGTTTGAAATAAGACCTGCGAGGTCTGCTCGCTGCGCTTTTTGATATTTTTCGGGGTCATACGGAATTTCGTAGAACGCAATTCCGTTGTAATTCATTTCTCGCTGGAGCGTTTTTACAAATTGCTCGACTGTGGCTCGCCGTCCGCCCGCTTTTGCGTAAGCGACTCCTAAAAGTTCTTGAACGTCGCGCCCCGTCATCGTTTTTTCAAGTTTTGCTTGATACGCAACATTCGGGTCGTCAAAAATCATTGTAGCAACAGGCTCTCCATCTTCCGTTTCATCTTCAAATGCAAAAAAGTCTGCAAAATCATCGCCCGCGCTTTCTGTTTCTTCTCCAAAAGAGTCATCGCCAAAATCAAAAAAATCGTCAAACGAATCGTCCTCGCTTTCTGCGTCAAAAGACTCCGTGGATTCTTCGTTTGGAAGCGTGGCTCCTGGCGCGTTCCAAGTTTGATTTATGCGCTTGATTGAATCCGTGTAAGAAACCGCCTTTCCAACGAGCGGATATTTATCGGTAATCCAACCTTCCATTATGTCAACAGCGCGCAACACTTCTGGATTTGTCATGTCGTTGCTGTTTCTTGATTCAGACAATTTTTCGTCGCCTTGAGCGCGAAGCGTGGCAATTTTTTCTTGCTCAAACGAAGGTAGTTCTTTTCCGTTGTAGGTATCTTCAATCGCTTGCGCTTCGTCGTAGAGCGCGTTTGCCTCCGCCTTTAATTTTGCCGCAGGCGACTTTATCAAAAGATAGACGGAGTTCGTGCCAGCAAAATTTTCGTTCACGTAGTCGATGTCGCGCCGAAGTTGGCTCGTTTCAGGAAAATAGTTCACCATCGAAGTGTCGATGACGATTTTCAAAAGTCCAATTACAGAAAACACAACGATGACCACGCTAAACACAATCATACGCGGTTTTGTGCCGCAAAAAAAGTGATATTGCATGTAAAGCGTGTTTGCGAGCGTTGTTTTTTCATTCGCGCCTTTTTTCTCGCGCGTTCCTTCCGTTTTTTCAAAACGCTTTCTGATTTTGTTTGCAAGTTGCTCCATTCGCCGAGAGCGATTCAAAACGCGAGAAAGCGGTTTGAGCGTCAAAAATGCGGGAATTATCGTAACCGCTGTAAGAAGACTGTACGCGATTCCGATTGCCGTAAAAATCGCAAATCCAAAGAGCGGGCGGAGCGGACTTGTTACGAGCGAAGAAAATCCCACAATCGTTGTAATTGCAGAAAGAACGACCGCAAGGCGCACATTCGTCATGCCTTCAAGAATGCAGTCCAAATGGATTTCTTTTGTGAGTTCTTTTCCTTGCGCTCGAAGTGCTTTGACTTTTTCGTCAACGGCAATGTAATAATGAGTCAACACGTGGATTCCATACGCGCTTCCGCAGCCAATCAAAGCAACGGGAATAACGGACGAAACCATCGAAAACTCAAATCCAAGAATCGTCATAAGTCCGATTGACCAAACGGTGCTCATCAAAACGGAAATGAGCGGAAGCAACATTCCTTCGAGCGTGGAAAAACTAAAATAGAGAGAAATCATTACAACGATGATGACGAGCGGAATCAAAACTGCCAAATCTCCAAGCATAAATTCCTTTGATTGCTCTGAAATCACAGGGTCGCCGTAATAACGAATCGAGTTTATGTTAAGGTCGCTGTCAAAAACCGCGATGTTTTCTTCTACAATTCTCCGAACGTTTTTTAAGGCAACGTCTTGCTCGTCAAGAGAAGCGTGCTGGTTCACGTTGAGCGCGATTTGCGTTGCTCTGCCGTCTTTTGAAAGGACTACCAGATTGTACATATCCTCCCAGTTTGCAAGCCGTTCCGTAATCAAAAGGACATCTTCTTCCGTTACAGGTTCGCTCAAAGGTTTGTCAAAAAGCGGGGCTACTTCAATCGCGCCTTTGTCGCCTTCGATGTAGTCGATGTTTGTGAGCGACGTTACGTTTTCCGTGTCTTTGACGTTTTCCAAATCCGCCGTGATGTTCCGAATCACGTTGATGTACTCTGGTCGCAAAATCGTGTCGCCGGGGGATTCAAGCGACACGCCGATTGCAAGCATCGAACCGAATTTGTCTTCGGTTTTGTTCAACCTTTGGAACGCTTCGTGCTTTTGCGGAAAAAATTGTCTTATTGAACTTTCGATTTTGATTTTCCGCATTGGAATTGCAAACGCCACCGTAAGCATACAGCCTATTGCAATTACAATAAAAGGATGCTTTAGGAGTTTCCTCATTTTTTTTCTTTTTCCTCCAAAAAAAGATTCAAAAATACAACGAAAAAATCTCTCAAATCAAAAAATCGTCTTGTAAAAAACAAGGACTTTTAATATTATTGGTTTAAGAGATTAAACCGTTAAACGTTTTGAAAAATATATCGAATATGATTTAGAATGTCAACGCGGGGAAGGGTGTTTTGGAGAATTTTATGACAAACATTTCAGAGGAAGAAAAAAAAGCGCAGATTTCTGAGGCAGTGCGCCTTTTTTCTGAATGTTCTTCCTTGTTTTCTTGTCTTGGAGACAGTACGCGGCAAGGTCTTATTTTTGAAATTGCAAAAACGGGCATTGAAGGGCTTGACGTTGCAAGTCTTACCGCAACAACGTCGCTTTCGCGTCCCGCCGTTTCTCATCATCTCAAAGTGTTAAAAGATTCGGGACTTATTTGTTCGTTTAAGCGCGGAACGCAAGTTTTTTATCGACTCAAACTCGAAAATAAAATAAAGCCGCTAAAAAATCTTATCCTTTTAGTAGAAAAAATCATTTACGAAAGTTACGGACTAAAAGAATAAAAGCGGGCATTGCTTTTTGAAACGCCCGCTCATTTTTAGCATTATTCTTTGGAATTTTCCGAGTTTTCTGTTGAGTTTTCTGAGTTTTCTGAAGGTGTTTCTTCCGCTGCTTTTCCTTGGATAGTTTCTTTGAGCGAATTGATTTTTTCGGTAAGCGAGCGAATTTTTTCCATAAGCGGTGCGATTTTTTCGTCGCTTTCGTTTATCGTGTCTTTTTCAAAAAAGAGGGACGAAACCGCTTTTCCGATTTCAAGTTGCGCGTCCGTCAACTCGTTCTCCGCTTGAAGAATTGCAAGCTTTGTTTTGCTTTCGTTTCCGAGTTTTTTGAGTCGTGCGCTACTTTCGCTTGAAAATTTTTCAAACGCGACTTTTGCTTCTCCCGTCGCTTTTTCGAGTGCTTCCTTTGCGTCAGAAAAATACAATTTCATTTCGTCCTTAAATGCCATTTTTTGTCTCCTTTACAGATTTTTTATCGCGTAAATCGTCAAATCGTCCGCTTGCTTGTCTTCGTTTACGTTTACATAGTATAGATAATTCTGCTCGTTCATGTCCATTTTGTCGCGGCAATAAAAATCGTACAGCGAAAACGTTTTTGAAAGAAACGCATCGATTTTTCTGTCCACGCGAATGCCGTCGCCGTCAATTCTGATATTTCCTTTGTCGTCTTTGGAAACGCTGCCATGCGCGTCTGGTCTTTTGTACATTCGGAACACCTTTTCGATTGCCGCAAGAGCCATAATCATGTCCTCGCAACTTCCCGTGCATTTTGAAAGGTCAAACTCCAAAACTTCCTTTGGATTTTGCGGGTGGCAACGAGAGAGCGTGTATTTTTTCTTATTGAACACACATTCAACGATTTCTTTGATTCTGTCGTTCCCGAATTCTTCGTAAGTTTCGTCTGGCATGTGATTTATGTGCTTTCCATCTTTGTCAAGATTGTGCGTTTCTCCGCATTTTCTCGTCCTAAAATGAGAATCCTTAAAAACGCTTTGCGCTTCTTCGATTCCGTCAGTGTAAAGAAAGAGAATGTCGCCTTTTTTGAGCGGGATTTTTCGCACTTTGTAACCGCCTTTCATATCGACCATCCATTGTTCAATTTGACCAGCGGCGGGCATTCCCGTTTGCGCACTGTCGAGTTCAATCGTTTTTTGCTGCTTTTTTTGTGCATCAAACACGCGAACGATTCTGTCGCCTGCGTGACAAAGATACACTTCGTCTTTTTGAGAATCGAACAGACCGATTAAAAGCGTTGCGAATTTTCCACGAAGTCCCAGATTTCCGATGAACTCGTTTAATTTTCCCGCAAGTTCGTTTATTCGCGTTCCATTTTTTTTGAAATTCCATTCCGAAAAATATTCGCGAAAAATCGTGGCGATGACGGCAACAAGCAAAGCCGCAGGAATTCCGTGTCCCGAAACGTCGCATTTTATGACCGCGTACCATCGCTCGTCGAGTTTTCTGTAATCAAAAAAATCTCCCGAAACGTCGTCAGAGCCTTCGTAATAGCAAAAAAGGTCGATTTCTTTGTCTTTGTAAGATGCCGTTGTTTGCTTGTTTTCTCGTCCAGAATTGAGCGGAATGAGCGCGTTTTGAACCGCTTTTCCGTCCATGTTCATTTTTTGTGCTTCAAGAGCTTTTTCTTGTTCTTCCAAAACGCGCGCTTGCGCTTCGGCGGCTTCCGCTTGAGCCTTTGCCGCTTCTTCGCGCGTTCTAATGTTTTCCTCGCGGATTTTTGCCGCTTCTTTTTCCGCTTTTGCCGCTTCCACCAGCCCGCGCGTCATGTCGTTTACGGCATCTCCGAGCGTTCGGATTTCATCTTGACTTTTTATGACGATTTCCTCGCCTTCAAGCGTTTCTTTGTCTTTTGCTTCCCCGATTTTTTTTACGTGAAGCACGAGTTTTTGAATCGGCTTTACGATAACCGAAGCCACAAAAAGCGCACCGATGTCGCCCAAAATAATCGCAAGAAGAGCCACAAGAGCCGAAATAACGATGATTTCTCGGATTGCGCGGTCGATTTCTGTTTTGACCGTATCCGTGGAAACTTCCATTAAAACGAACGCACGAACAAATGTATCATTGTCGCCACTCATTCTAAAAAGAACGGGCTTATAGAAAATATATTTTTCCTGTTCTCTGTCGAGTTTTTCCGTGGAAAATTCAGGAAGCGAGGCTGCCGCATCGGAGGAAAGTTCGTTTAAGCGCGAATCGATTTCGTTTCTAAGCAAAGAAAGTTGTTCGTTTAATTGAGCGTTTCGCTCTTCGCTCGCACCCGTTTTTTCCGCGCGAATCGCCTCCATTCGTGCAGAAATTTCTCGAACTTGTCGTCCCGCTTCTTCGTTTAAGGCGGCTGCTTTTCCAAAAATTCGCTCGTCGGCATTTTTGAGTCGTGCCGTTCCTTGCGAAAACTCCGTTGCGTCGATTTTTTCTTCGATTTGCGGGTCGTTTGAAGACCACACAAAATCAAGGTTTACCGACGAATTGTCCGCAGGAAGAGCCGTAATCGTTGCCCAGTTTGCTTCGGAGAAAAATTTTGTTTGCGTTGGAAGAAGCATGATTTCGTTTGTTTTCTCCTCCGCTTCTGGAAGATAATTTCTCACGCCATTTGCCATGCTTTCCATGACAACGTTTACGCGGTCTTGTAGCGCAGAAAGAAGCGTTCGCTCTTGCGTTTTAGAAAGGCGCGTTCCCAACGAAACCGCCACAATCGTAACGATTCCAATGACAAGCGCGGTCGTAAATCCAAAAAGTTTTGCTTTTAGACTCACGCCGCGATTTTTGAGTTCGATTCTTTTTTCCATGGGCATTTCGCCTCCTTTTAATGCAGCCTCGATTTCCGCCTTCAAAAGCCGAGCGTCCGACGCGGAAACGGCAAGCGAGCGAATGCTTGCCATAGTCATGCAAATCGCAAGGAAAAGCGCGAGCAAAAACGGCACGGGAACGATGTCAAAAATGGTTTTGTTTTTTCCGTCGTTTTGCACGATTTTCCAAATCGGCTCAAACACGTAGCGATTTGCGCTGATAACCGCCCCGCTTTCAGACACTTTTAGATTTCCGCTCCAGCCTTGAACGCCACGGTCTGTGTGGCGAAGCGAAACGGTGTAACTTCCCGCTTTCATGTCGGGCAATCTGATTCCTGTGATTTTTTCGTCGGATTCAACGATAAAGTCGCCTTCAGATTTTTTGAACGAGTAACTCGCTCCTTGCGAAGAATAAACGGTAATTTCGCTAATTGTTCCGTCGTACAAAAATCCTTCGCCCGTAATCGAAAGTTCCACAGTTCCTCTGTCGTCCGTCTTTTGCTCCACGGCAAGAATTTTTGTTTCAGGCGCGTATTTATTCAAAAGGACAAAAACGTCCGCCGCTTCTCCAATATTTCCAACTTCGTCGATTCCCGCAACGGAAAGCAAAAAAAGTCCATTCGGTTCGTTCAAAAACTGCGCCTGCGCGTCCGTTCCCAAAATCATTCTCGGCGGACGAGAGAGTTCGCGCCATTTTCTCATTTCGCCGCTTTTCGTAGAAGAAAGAATCAAATCGGACACTTTTTTTTCAACTTGATTTTCAGCAAGGCGCAATGGATGCGTTTTGTTCACTGCCAAATCTTTTGGAATCGAAGAAATCGGCGTAAGACTCCAGGTCCAGCCTGCAATGTCGTCGTCCGATTCGTCTGCTTCCCACTCCACAAAAAAATCATTTGAAGGAACAAAGCCATATTTGTCGGTTTCAATTTCGCGAATGAGCGGCGGAGAAGGCGGGGTGAGGTCTCGGTGGTATTCAAGCGTGCTAGATGGCGACCAGTTTCCCGCAGCGTCAAGAACGCGCGCTTTGAAAAACCACCTGCCGTCTTCATGAGCCGCGCCAAAAAGGGCGTTTTCTGAAATCGGCAAAACCGCATCGAGAGTCGAAGGCGGCTCTTCGCTTTCGTCGTCTGTCCAAATCCATGTCCAGCCCACAATGCCACTGGGGTCGTCTGGAAACGAAATGCTCGCTTGCGCTTTTTCCGCCGTCGCTCGTTTTCCTTCCGTAAAACTTTTTGCAATGATTTTTGGTTTTTCTGCCGAGCGGTCTGTTTCAAGGACGGCGATTTTTCCCGTTCCGTCGTTGTTGACTTCTTGCCAAGAAAACGCGATGTCGTTTTGTGTTACGAGCGGAGAAACAAACTCGCCGTTTTTTTCGCGAAAGGGGAGGACTTCTTCTTGATAAAACTCGCCGATTTTTTTTGCCCAATACGCTCGCTCTGTTCCGCTTCTGTCGTCAAACCACACGAGTCTGTCTTCGTCCAAAAATCGAAAAAAGCGCGGTCTGTGAGCGTTTGCGCTTCCCGCCTTTGTGATTTCGTATTCACCCAAAAGTTCGTCGTTATCCGTAATATGAGCCGTGCAGATTTGAGCGCGGTCGCTCAAAGATTCGCTTCGCTCCCAGCACACAATGAGTTTTCCGTCTTTTGCAGTCCACAAAAACGGCTGCTGATTTCGCTTTCGTGCGTCGGTTGTAAGAGCCTTTGTTTCTGTCCAACTTTTTCCGCCGTCGTTTGTGCGCGTAATGTAGAGTTGAAACGCCGAACCTGCTTGCTGTAACCCTTGAAACACAACGACATCTCCGTCTTTTGTTGACTCAAGAAACGGCACAAACGGCACGTTCACGCGCGAGGCGGGAAGAAATGGCGAAAGCGGTTTCCACGATTTTCCGTCGTCGCTTTTTGAAAAAAGGAGCGAAAAACTTCCAACGTTTCCGTTCGTTCCGTTTTCTCCGAGGGAGGCAAAAAGCATAAAGCCACCGTCGTTCGTTCCAAAAATGCGAGGTCCCACAACGGCTCGCTCTTGCTCGTCGAATTCGGCAGCGGAAAATGATGTTCCGCCATCGTTTGAAGAAAAAACGCCGAGCGAGCGCGTTGACGTTTGCACCGCGATTGCAACAACGCCATTTTTGCTTTTTGCAACTGAAAACGCATCAGGAACGCCGCCAGAGTACGAAAAAGGTCCTGCAACGCTTCGGCTTTCGCTCCAATCCAATTCGCCTTCATTTCTTTCGATGAGAGAAATCGTAAACGATTCAGACTTTTTGTCGATTTCTTCAAAAAAAATGAGGAGTTTTTGTCCTAAAACAACAGATTTTGGAAATCTTGAATCGGATTTTGTTACAAGGTGCGGGCGGTCAAAAAAAATCCCGCCGTTCGTGCTTGGTCTTTGCTGCGCGAAAAACGAAAGCAGCGAAAAAAGAGAAACACATAATGCAAAAAAAACACGAATTAAGCGAAATTTCACTTTTTTTGTCCTTTTTCGCGCATGTTACAGACGGTTTTTTACAAACGTCCGCAAATCCACGATTTTCTTTGTTTTTTGAGCGGCGGGATTTTGCCAAAGTCGTTCAAGAATGTCGTTTGCCGCGTCGAGTTGCCCGCGATTTACGGCATTTTGCGCCTTTTGGAAATTCGCCTCGTCGTCCGCAGTCAAAGCCACCACAACCGTTCCACCAATCCGCGTCTGAATTCTATCTTTGAGCGCGGTCGCGTTTCTAAACACGGTTGCTCGCCGATTTCTGGCGTACAACTGGATAATTTCGTCAAGGCGGGAAGAAGCCGCTTTGAGTTGCTCTTGATTTCCGTTCGCGTTTGAAAAAAGGCGTTGCGCTTCTGCGTAAAGCGCGTTCGCTCTTCGCTCTAGCGAATCGTCAATTTTCACGATTGGCCGCTGCCGAAGTCCTGTTGCGTATTCAAGTTCCTCGATTTCTTTTGAAAGCCCCGGATACGACGGATTTATCGCAAGCAAATCTTTTAGACTTGCCAATTTTTCCGCCGTATTTTTTGTGGCTCTCGCTTTTGCCACGCGGTCTTTGAATCCTGCTTCAAAAGATTCGGGGTCAAGGATTTTTTCGATTTTGAGCCGCAAAAGACTTGCGTCTTCGTTGAGCGGATACACGAGTTTCATCGGTTCAAGTTTGTCGCGCGCCATTTCCAATTCCAAAACCGCTTCTTGTCGCTTTTTTTCGCCAATGAGTTTTACGCCGTTTTCGTAATGCTGACTTGCCGCGCTCAAAAGTTGCGACATATCGGCGTAAAGCGGGTCGGTGCTTTTGAGCGTTCGTCCAATTTGGAGCATTCTTGACGTTGTAACCATTTCAAGCATTTCCTCGATTTCAACGTTTTGCTCGGCATTTGTTTGCGCCCATCGCTCTCGCGCTTGAATGAGTTTCCCTTCCGCTCTGTCGAGTTGCCCGTCGTAGTAAAAATCCTGCGCTTCGTTCATAAAGCGGCGAACGTCTTTGATGACAACTTTATTTTCCTCTCGGATTATTTGCTCCGAAAGCGCGGTTATGCTTTCGTCGGCTTGCGCTCTTTTTTGCGCACTTTCTTGAATCGAAAAAGACACAGAAAATCTCGCGCTCGCTTCCGAAAGAGCGTTATGCGCCGTTTGAAAATCCTGTCGCAACAGTGCCGCTTCCGCTCGCGCAAGATGCGCTTTTGCTTCCATTTCCGCTCGCTCTGCAAGTTGAATCTGTTTTTCGGCATTTTGCGAGATTTCCTCGCTTTCTTGAGCCATTTTTCTTAAAGCATTATACGATTCTTCGATTTTTTGAACATCGCTTTCAAACGTCGGAAACTCTCTGCGATATTTTTCTGCCGCTCGTAAAGCCGTTCTGTATCGTTCAAATCGAGCGGCATTTTCGAGCGCGTCGTTTCTCAATTCGTCCGAAAGTTCCTTTGCTTCCGTTGGATATTTTCGCACTTCGCCATTTTCAGCGATTCCGTCAAAAAGCGTGTGTGCACGAGAAAGTTTTTCCGTCGCGTTTTGAGATTCCGTTTCTGCAAAAAGCGCAAAAAGCGGCGAGAGCGTTTTCCAAAGCGATTTTGCGTTTACGGTTGCCTCCGAAAGATTCATTTTTGAAAGCGTTTCTTGATAGCCGATTACGTCGCGAAAATCCAAAACCGCGTCTTCAAGTTGAACGCCCGCAGTCGGAACGACTTTTTTTTGCGCGTTTACAAGGTCTGCAACTTCCATTTGGTTGTATTTTTCTGCGTTTCCGTTTTCTGGGTCAGAAAGAATTTCTTGAATTTCAAAATACGATTCTTCGCGAATCAACTCTTCGCGAACGTACTGCTCGCTTTTTGATTTTTCCGCAATTTGCTCAAATCGCTCGGCTGCCAAAAGACGCTTTTCCAAAAAATCCTTGTTCGCGCTCACCGTTTCGCTTTCGTTTGTTTCCGCGCTTTTTTTGAGCGTTTCGTCAGAAAGAAAATACGACGCATCGATTGCATCTGCAAGACTTTCTGAAAATCGCCTAGAAAATTTCATGGATTTTTCGTATTCCACAAAGTCGCTTCCCAAAAATCCGCCGTTTTCTTTTTCGATTTTTCCGTAAAGCGACTGAATCGAAGAGCCGAGGGGCGAAAAATCAGCGGCTTTTTTTGCCATTTCGCTTTGTTTTTTTGCTTCTTCTCGCATCGTTCGGATTTTTGTGATTGGAAGCGCGTTTTCTGCCGCCTGTAAATTTCCAAGGACTAATTCGTACACGCCTTTTTTCATCGATTCAACTCTTGTGTTCCAAAACGAATCAATCGTTCCCAAAATTCCCGTATCAACGACTTGCTCATCGCCCTCCACAAAACCGAGCGTGAACGTTATGTAACTAAAGCCCGAAAGAAGCGGATTTCGTTCGTTTGCGCGTCGGTCAAGCGCACGCAAAATGCGGATTTCTGCCATGATGTCGTTTCTGATGTTTGCAAGCGTGCCAAACGACGATTGAATGCGCCGCTCGGCATTTTCTGCGGATTGTAAGTCATTTTGATGTACGGCGAGCATGAACGCTTCGTAATCTTCTTGGCACGTAAGGCGCGCCCGCTCAATTCTGGGAAGAATTTTTGAAATGCGTTCAAACGATTCTTCCGTTGGAATGGTGATGTCTTCTTCGTAAACGACGGGCGTTCCGTCGCTATTTGAACCGTCAAAAATGCGGTCTGTGTCCGCGCCTTTGAGCGAAAATCCTTCTTGAAATTTGGCGACCGCTTCGGCGTATTGTTCATCTTGCACGAGTTTGTAGCCCGCGCTCATAATTCTGTTGTATCGCTCTATAAAAAAACGAGTCGCGAGCGTTTTTCGCGCTTGGCGCGTTAAATCAATGGCGGTTTTTGTTTGTCCTTTTTCAGCGTTTTCGAGTTCCACGATGATGTCCATTTTTTTGTCGTCGTTTTCCTCGTCGTTTCGCATTGTGTGGGCAAGTTCCTCCGCTTTTGAATCAAAATTGAGTCGCTCTTTCATAATTCTTCGGACTCGCTCTTGCGCTCTGTCAAAATCCTTTGGATGAGATTGCATATACACAGAAAGTTCTGAAAGTGCGCGATTGTATTCTTTTTCGTCTATGATTTTGTCGATTTCTCTGAGCGAAAGCACGGAAATTGCAGAAGAATCTGCTCCCGCGACCTGTCCGTTTGCGGGAATCGTGCAGAGAAACGCGGCGAACAAAAAGAGAATATGCGCTTTTTTCACGGAGTTATCCTTTGATTTTCGGTAAAGGATATAATAGAATAGAGGAAAAATTCCGATATGAAAACCAGCGCAAAGGGCGTTTTTTGTTGCAAGTCAAAGGAAAACGGGGCGTTATGAAAGAAAAAAAAATCCTGTCAATTCTGCTCGTATCTTTTTTCATGCACAGTGTCGTTTTTGCGCTTGACCTTGCGGGCGCAGGAAGCGACCTTTCTGATGCTTTGGGGCTTGGAACCAACAAAAACGAGGGAGCAACGTCGTTTCGCTCGCTTTTGATTCCTTCGGGTGGCAGAGCGGAAGCGTTGGGAAGCGCGTGTACGGCTCTTTGCGACGGTATTTCTTTTTTTGATTACAATCCTGCCGTTTCTTCCGTTCTAAAGGAAACCGAAACCGCCGTGTATCACAACGCTTGGATAGCTGACAGCGCGATTGAAACGCTTTCGTTTACAAGCCGAAACGGAAATTTTGGATACGGGGCTGCGCTCAAATGTTTTTATGTTCCGTTTAGCGAATACAATATACGCGGGGAGCGCGTTTCTAGCGCGTATTATTCAGAAACAACCGCCGTACTCAATGTTTCGTATAATTTTCTTGCAGGCTATTATTTTAAGGGAATCGCGCTTGGCGCAAACGCAAAAGTCGGGTGGAGAAATTTTCCCGATTACACTGACAACAAAACCGACGCGGTGATTTCTGGTTCGGGGCTGTCGCAGTCCGCGCTTGCTCTTATGGCGGATTTTGGTGCGCTCGTTCGATTTAATGTTCTAAAAAAATTCCAAGACAGAGAACCGAATTTGTGCGTTGGTTTTTCTGCAACTTCGATTGGAGCGGCGTTGACGGGTTTTGGAGAAGGAGTCGAACTCGACGATTCTCTTCCTTCGCGTCTTTCTTTGGGCGTTTCTTGGCGATTTGTTCGTCCCGTTTTGATTTCTCTGGAAGCCAGAAAAGAAATCAATGTGCTTTCTCCTTCGGATTCGGCGGGAGTGGGCGCGTGTGCGGGCGTTGAAGTGCGCGTTACGGATTTTTTTTGCGTTCAATCAGGATTTTTGCTTCAAGGCTCAAGCCCCAGAATAAGTCTTGGCGGCACGGCTTCTTTTTCTCGCGCGAGCGTTTGCGCGTGTTACACGTTTGACCTTACGTCTTCGATGAATCCTGTAAACCATTTGAGCGTGTCGGCGCGGCTTCTTTTGGGCGACAAAGGACGGGCAAAAATACAAGAACTCGTTGATATGTATTACATTGCAGGGCTTCGGCTTTACGCGCAAGGAAATCTTGATGAGGCAATTCGTCAGTGGGACATGGCGATTTCTCTTGACAAGAGTTTTGACCCCGCGCTCGAAGCAAAAAGTGCGGCAGTCAGATTCGCCGATGCAAAAAATGATATTATGGATATGCAGCGTTTTGATGTTTCGCATTAACTTTTGTTGTTATTGGAAACTTTCCTTTTTTTTTGATACACTAACATTCATCTTTCCGTTTTAGAGGTCTTTTATGTTCTGGGATATTGTGATTATTGCCGTTGTTGTGATTATTGTGATTCGGCTCGGAATCGTTTTTAAGGATAAAATCAGTTTTTTTGCCACAGGAAACGACAAAGGATTCAAATTGTCCGAAGTGAACGCGCTGTGGCGACTTGCAAAAGAAAACGGAATGGAATATCCAGAAGACCTTTTTACGTCGCTTCCGCTTGTAAATGACGCAATTACGCGCTTTATCGCGGATATTCAGACGGCTGGAACGGAATCGCTCAAAAAAAATCAAGATTTTCTTTCAAAATTGTATGCCTACAGAACAAGAATCAGCCTTGAACACGAAAATTCCAAAGGACTTATTTCCACAAAATATCTTGCAAAAGGGCAAAAACTTCGGATTGTGTTTCCAACAAAAGGCGTTTTTCAGTCGGAAGTCGCGGACAACGGCGAAGAACTTTTTGTAAAATTGCCGTGTCAAAAAGGACAGCCCCCCGTTGACGGGCAAACCTGGGTCGGAGAAGACGTGAGCGTGTATTTTTGGCGAAAAGGGGACGCGGGATACGTTTTTGACACCACGGTTCTTGATTCGTTTGTGCGACTCGGCATTCCTGTTTTGAAAATTCGCCAATCCTCAAATCTTCTTAGAACGCAAAAGCGAAAATCGATTCGAGCGCAATGCCAGATTGACGCGCAACTTTACTTTATTTCAGGCGACGACATCGATTTTGACAAAATCGAAACAACTCAAGGGTTTAGGTGCGTAATTGAAGACATCAGCGAAGACGGCGCGATGATTCGCGTGGGAGGGCAGGGCGAAAAAGACGTTCGCATGAAAATTCAATTCAACATCGGCGAGAGTTTGATTTGTATGTTTGGCGTTGTTCGCGCAGTCGAATACAATCAGCAACTGAATCAAAGCCGACTCCATTTTGAAAGCGTGCATTTGGACGAATCGATGAAAAACACGATTCTTTCGTTCGTGTACAACGTGCTTCCCGAAAAGCAAAAGGCGGAAGTTGACGCTTTGCAACAACTTGAAGCGGAGGCAGAAAAAGAGGCTGCAACTTTAGAAGGCGAGGCGATTCTTGACGGCGCGGTAAGCGAGCATTTTGTTTCGAGTGCTTCAAAAGAAACGGGAGTTTTGCAGGAAAATCAAGAAACTCCGTCCACTCAAATCGAACAAGCAAAAAACGAGCATTTAGACGAAAAATTCCAAGAACTTGAAAACAAAATCGCATCTGGAGGCGAAAATTGAGCGTGCGATTTTTTTATAAAATCTTGTTTTTTTTCTTTTTTTTGGTATCAAGTTTTTGCGAAGAAGACCAATCGCTTTTTTTTGCATTCGTGAAAGGTGACATTGCTTCAAAAACCGTTGCCGTTCGCGCATCAACGGGCGCGGTGGCAGAAAAATTGTCTGAACTTTCGTTGGATTTTTGCATTCAAAACGCCGCGCTTCTTCCAAATGACAGGGAACTTTCCGCGCTTGCCGTGGCTTCCGTTCTCGCCGTTCCAAAAGAAAAAATACCGCTTTTTTCCGACCGATTTGTTTCAGTTTTCGCGCTTTTTAACGACGACACGGTTCGCTCTTCTATTTTGGAGCGACTTTCGCTTTCCGTTTTTGACCCAAACGTTCGGCAAAAAACGATTTCGCTTGTGGGCGTTTGCTTTGACGAAGATATTTTCTTTGGCGCAAAATGCCTTTCTGTTATAAAAAATTCCGAAGGCGCAAAAAAATTCCCAGATTTTTGCGCAGAACTTGCAGAAAACGCGCTTTTTCACGTAATTGATTATGTGAAGGAACATGAAAACGGCGTGGATTCGAGGGCGATTGCTTTGCAACTCTCCTCGCTTTCCGCGCTTTCTGAAGCGGAGTGGACGCGGGCTGCTGATTTAGTCGCTATGAATTTTTCGCTTTCCGTAGACGAATTATATCGCTCGATTCTTGATGACAATCAATTTGCAGAAGTGTGTGCGCTTTCTTCAAAGATTCCGTCTTCAAAAATCGCGCTTTCGCTTTCTGATTGCCTTGCGTCTTTTAATAGCGCAAAAGAAAAGTCGGACGATTCGTTTCTTCCTTCCGAGCAGGTTCTGCTTGCCGTAATCAACGCTTTGGGAGTGCTGGGCGACAAAGCCGCGTTCGACAATCTTCTCTACGCAACGTATTTGGGATATTCTGAGGAGGTAGTCGCTTCGGCGCGTGAAGCCCTGTCAAAATTAAAATGGTAGCGCGTCTTTCGGTTGCGTCTTTTCGATTTCCAAAAATCACGATTCCGACGTGGGCAAAAAGTCCCGTTTTTCTTGCCGCTTTTTTCCTTGCTTTGCTTTTTTACACAAAAACGCTCGTTTTGAAGGACAATTCGATTCGTTCGCTCGTTCCTTTTGGAAGTGTTCGTTTTATCGAAGGCGAGGTTTACGATAACCCCGTAGCCGTTGATTTTGACGGAGAAAAACGATACAGGGCGATTTTTCGCGTTTTTAAGACGGAAAACGGAGATGGGCTTTCTTCTTCTGCGCGTGGCGAGTGCGTCGTTTTTCTTCCCGCCGAAAAAGTCGAGTCGCTTTTTCCAAATGGACTTTGGACGCAGGCTGGAAAAAGCGCAGGACTTTTGGTTGAAGAAGGGGCGCGTCTTCGACTTTCGGTGAGTCCGTTTGGAAAAAATACGTTTTTTGCGTCTGAGATTCTTCCTTCAAAAAAAGGCGTTTGGAAAAAAGGATTTTTGGGATTTATTTCAAAAATCCGTGCAAAAACGCGCCTTCAACTCCGCTTTTTAATGAAAAATTGGGGCGAAGCGGGTTCGCTCGTTCTCGCGCTTCTTTCCGCCGACCGCTCGTTTTTGCCCTCTTCCGTTTCTCGCGCATTTCGGCGTGCTGGATTGTCACACGTTCTCGCGCTTTCTGGAATGCACCTTACGATTTTTGGTTCTCTTGCGTTTTCTTTTGGCAAAAAAACGGTTGGAAAAAAAGGGGCAAGCCTTTTTCGCGTTTTTTTTGTGGGTGCGTTCGTTTGGTTTGCTGGTCTTTCGCCGTCGCTTGTTCGCGCGCTTTTGTGCGTTTGTATCTATGAATTTTCCTCTTTTTTGAGTCTTCGCCGTCCGCACGAAATAACTGTTCTTTCTGCAGCCTTTTTGATTCATTTGTCGCTTTTTCCTTCGCATTTGTTTCACGCAGCGTTCCTTTTAAGTTACGCCGCTCTTTTAGGAATTTTTGTTCTCGCACCCGTTTTTGATTTTTTGTTTTGCCGCGTTTTTCCGCGCTTTGTTTCAAAATCTCTTGCCGCGTCTTCGGGGGCGTTTTTTGCAACGCTTCCGATTTCGCTTTCGCTTTTTGGACAAGTTTATCCAATTGGAATTATTGCCTCTCCGATAATTTCTCCGCTCGTTGAGATTTTTATGAAAATTGCTATTTTTGCAATTCTTTTTTCGCTTGCTCTGCCTTTTCTTTTGGAGCCGTTCGGTTGTATAATGGGCGCATTGTACGAAGTTCTCAAAGGCATTGCAACTTTTTTTGCAGCCTTTCATGGAGTGTAGAATCAAAAATGAACTGTCCAGATTACAACTCGCCTGCATCGTTAAAAAAAACGCTCGATGAAAATGGCATGGCAATGCAAAAAAAATTCGGGCAGAATTTTTTAGTGAACGAAACGTTGCGAAAAAAAATCGTTGATTCTCTTGAGATTTTTGAAGGAATGCGGATTTGGGAAGTCGGACCTGGACTTGGCGCAATGACAGCGGAATTGCTTTTGCGCGGCGCGATAGTTACCGTGTTTGAAATCGACCACGGTTTTTCAAATCTTTTGCGTTCGTTTTTTTCTTCGGAAATCGAATCGGGAAAATTGAAAATCGTTGAAGGGGACGTTCTTAAAACCTGGAAAAGCGAATTGTCAAATCTGCCAGATTGTTTTTTTGGAAACCTCCCGTACAACGTTGCCGCCCGCATAATCGGCTCTACGATTGAATCTGGGGTACGATTTCAAAAAATGGTTGTTACGATTCAAAAAGAAGTGGCGCAAAGAATGGCGGCAAAACACGGCGGAAAAGAGTATTCGTCTTTTTCTGTGCTTTGCTCTTGGGCGTATGACATAAAAACCGTCGTTGACCTTCCTGGCGGAAATTTTTGGCCAGTTCCAAACGTTTTGAGCAGAACGCTTTGCCTTGTTCCAAAAAAAGAATTTCCCGTTTGCAAGGACAGTCGCTTTTTTTGCCAAATGGTGCGACACCTGTTTTCTTCTCGAAGAAAGACGATTCGGAACAATTTGCTTTCATTTTCCGAGGATTTTGACGTGGATACCACTCTTTTTCGGTGCGACATTTCAGGCGAAAGTCGCGTGGAGAGCGTTTGTGTGGAAAAATTGCTTTTGCTTTCGGACGCGATTTTGGAAGAAAAACAAAAATTTTCAAAATAAAAAGGCTTCAAAATGAGTGAAATAAAAAACAGCACAATAAAAGAAAATCTATCCTCGATAAAAGAAAAAATTGCATTGGCGTGCAAAAAATCAAATCGAAGTGAAAATAGCGTGCGCCTTGTTGCCGTTTCAAAATTCCATCCAAAAGAAGCGGTCGAAGACGCCATTTTTGCAGGTCAAAATCTCTTTGGAGAAAATCGCGTTCAAGAAGCGTTTGAAAAATTCGCCCTTCTTCCCGAAACGGCTTCTCTTCACATAATCGGCTCGCTTCAGAGAAACAAAGTGCAAAAGGCTCTTTCGATTCGTCAATTAACGATGATTGAAAGCGTTGACAGAATTGAACTTCTTGAAGAAATCGAAAAAGTCGCTTCCAAAATCAACCGAAAAATCGACGTTCTTTTTGAAATTCACACGGGCGAAGAGTCAAAAGCGGGTTTTAGAAGCGAGGACGACGTGTGCGCTTGTCTAAAGGCAATCGCGTTGGGAAAAATCACGCACGTGAATGTGCGCGGCTTTATGACGATGGCACCTGCGACTCAAAACGAAGAAAAAATCCGCGAATCGTTTAGAAGTATGCGCCTTCTTCGCGACAAAATGAGTGCGGAATTTCCGTCTTTGGATTTGAGCGAGTTGTCGATGGGAATGAGCGACGACTTTTTGATTGGAATCGAGGAAGGGGCGACAATCGTTAGAATTGGCTCGGCGATTTTTGGAGAGAGGACGTTGTGAAAAGAACCATTTTCATTGTTTTTTTCGCGCTTTTTTTTGTTTTTCAATCATTTTCCGAGGACTCAACGTGGAAAAACGTTGAGTTTCCGCAATGGAGTCGCGACCTTCGGCGAACGGAAATCATAACGCTCGGCTCGCTTCCGTTTGTAACGCTTTGGACGACGCTTGGATACTCAATCGCCGTTTACGGCGAGTTTAGAAATCCGCTCGACAAATCAACGGATTCGTTTACAAGCGAAGACCAAAAGCACGTTATCGCCATTTCTGCGGGTGTGTGCGTTGCATTGGGACTTACCGACCTTGCACTTACGCTCATAAAACGCCATTCGCGAAAAAAATCTTCCCCCATTTCTCCCATTTCTGCAGAACCGCTTCCGCAAAACGTTCAAAACGAAATCAACGAAAATCGAGATTATTTTTTCAAAGGAGTGATTGAAAGTGCCGTTTTTTAGCGCGGTCGTTCCCGATGATTTTGGAGACTCAATGCGGCTCGACAAATTTGTGTCTTTTTCTCAAAACGGCATTTCGCGCTCGCACCTAAAAGGATTTTTGACTTCCATTCTTTTGAACGGAAATCCGTCAAAACTTTCTGCAAAAGTCAAATCAGGCGACCGCATTGAAATCGAATGGGAAGACGACGTGCCTTCAAAAATTGAGCCAGAAGACATTCCGCTTTCCATTTTGTACGAAGATGAAAACGTTACCGTGGTGAACAAAAAGCAAGGCATGGTCGTTCACCCCGCAAGCGGAAATTGGACAGGAACGCTCGTTTCCGCGCTTTTGTTTCGCTGGGGGAGGGAGGCTCTTTCGATTTGCGACAACGCAAACAATCAAGCAGAAACGCTCGCCCTCCGTCGCCCAGGAATTATTCATCGGCTCGATAAAGACACTTCGGGAGTCATAATCACCGCGCGAAATCGAGCGTCGGAGGATTTTCTTCAAAAGCAATTCGCGCTCCGAAAAAATATCGTAAAAGAATACGTGTGTATTTGCGTTGGAAAACTTCCGTACAAAGCGGGGAAAATCGAATTGAATATCGAGCGCGACAAAAACGATAGAAAAAAATTTCGTGCCACGGAAACAAATGCGGGAAAAAAAGCACTGACGCTCTATTCTGTGATTTTTTCATATTCAAATGGAAAAGAAACATATTCTTTAGTTCGCGTTCGTATAAAAACAGGGCGAACGCATCAAATCCGCGTACACTTAAAATCGCTTGGCTGCCCGATTTTAGGCGACCCGATTTACGGAAAAAGACCAACGGGAACATTCAAAAGCGCGACGCTCATGCTTCACGCGCGATATTTGAAAATCCCGCTTCCTCCGCTCGGAAACCTGATTGCGTTTACGGCTCCGCTTCCTCCAAGATTTTTGAAAGTGATGAAAGTGTTGCGCGAAAATTTCAATCGAGAATAAAAAAATGAAAAACATCGAAATAATCCACTCTCCCACAAAATCTGAACCTTTTATTGTTGCCGTAAAACCGCGCGCTTTGCCGACGGCTCCGCTAAAAAATGGCGAAGATTGCGCTCTATTTCGGATTTCGCGCGATTTTCCGTCCGTTCTTTTTGTGCGCGGAAAAAAAGAAATCGAAGGCGGGCTTTGCCACAGGCTTGACACGCAAACCGAGGGGCTTTTTTTGTGCGCTTTGGAGCAAGATTTTTTTGACAAAATTCAACTTGAGCAAAGCGAGGGGCGTTTTTTTAAGACGTATCGAGCGCGAGTTGAAAAAAATCCTCAAAATGCCACAAATCTTGGAGGGTTTCCGCCTTTTTTGAACGATTTTTGTGAGTGCGCGATTTTGGAAAGTCGCTTTCGTCCATTTGGAAAAAACGGAAAAGTCGTTCGCCCCGTAACGGCTTTGAGCGGCAAGGCTTCTGAAAAAAAAGCAGGAAAATCACTGTATCGCACAAACGTAAAAATCAAAAACGACAAAGCCGTTTGCAAAATCAGCGCGGGGTATCGGCATCAAGTTCGCTGTCACCTTGCCTGGAGCGGTTTTCCGATTTTTGGGGACGCGCTTTACAATTTCAATTTTTTTGAAAAAAACGAAGAAATGGATTTTACGGCGTGCGCATTAGATTTTCTTGGATTTCATTTTGAGATTTAGAGATTTTTTTGCATCAAAAAGAGTGGTGGTTTCGATAAACTCAACCACCACTCGACATACAAAATTTTTTATTAGATTTTTTCAAAAATGTAGTTGCAAAATGATTTTATTCGATTCATAAACGACGTTTGGATTCTGTCGGTGAAAAACGGAATCCGCGCAACATCAGCCCCGCCGATTGCGTACAAAATCCAATTATCCCCGTCGCGAAAAACCGTGATGACCGACTGCATTTTTTCCTTTCCGACCGCGTTAAATCTGTCTTTGTATCGAAGTTTGTCAAGATTTTTCATCGAATAAAAATAATGGTCGTCGTATTTTTCAATATCGATTTCAGCGTCAAACTCTCCAAAAGGAGCCATATCGAGTTTTGCCGCAATCATCGTGCTGTTTCCTTCTGTGAGCAATCCCGTGATTTCCGCCGCCTCGTAAAGTTCGTACCATTTTTGAACACGCTCTGACCAATACGGAATGCCCACGTATTGCGGAACGTCTGAAAGCGTTTTGTTTATTTTTTCCAAAAGGTCTTCGTTTCCTTTGTACGGACGAATCTGGATAATTTCTGCGATGTACGACGGGTCGAGTTTTTTCATCGCGTTAATGACTTGCTCCGTTTGGGCGTTTTTGTCAACGCTCAATTTTTTGAGCGAACTGACGCTTTTTATCAAAACTGTTCCAGAATCAAGTTGCTCTTTCTCGTCTTTTGTAAGGTATTTATTGAACGGCGTTGCAAAAAGATTTGAAACAACCGTCAAAAATGCGAGCGAAAATGTAAAAAATGCCTTTTTCATAAGATGTTCTCCTTTTGATTTTTTGATTTTCCGTTTAATTTGCAAATGCAAACCGTTTGATTTTCATTCGGTTACGGCATCGCTTCTGTCGAGTGCGCTTTTTACGGTTTTTCCTTCAGAATCAATTGCCGAAAACACAAAATCCGCAAAAGCCCGCACACGACAAATAAATTCTGGCTCTATCATTGAACCAAAAAACGGCGGTCGAATCGCGTCCGCGCCGCCAAGCGCAAAAATAACCCACCAATCGCCCTTTTTGAAAACCTCCACGACGCTTCTAAGTTCGCCTTTTTTGCAGACGGTGAAAAATCGTCTGTATTTTATTTTGTCGAGATTTTCGAGGCGATAGATAAAATGCGTTCCGTAATTTTCGACCGCAATTTTTGAGCGAAACGTTCCAAGTAAATCCATCGTGAGCCTTTCTTCGAGCGTCAAAATGCCGTCTTTTTCTTCGGACGAAAGCAGTTCCGCCGCTCGATACAGCGGATAGAGTTGACCGTCTTTTTCTGAGCGAAATTTGATTTCCGTAAAAGAAAGAAAATTCCCCATCGCGTCGTTTATTCGCTCGATTAAATCTTCGTTTCCTTTGTACGGTCTTATGTTCCAGATTTCCGCAATGTATCCAGATTTTACGCCGTCTTTCATTGGATTTATGACGCGGAGCGTTTCTTCGGTTTCCCGTGCGCACAGTTTTTTCATGCTCGAAATGCTCCTCACGAGAACGCCGCCATTTTCAAGCGTTTCTTTGTCTGATTCTTTGAGTCGCTCGTTAAAAAGGGCTAGAGAATCCACGTCGATTTTTTGATTTTGCGCAAAAATCGCGCTTGAGAAGAAAAATGCCAAAAAAAATGACACACCAAAACAGATTTTTTGAATCATAGAAAAAATCATAAACCAAAAGCGCAAAATATTCGAGGTAAACCAATAAACTCGTTCAAATAAAAAAAAAGTCGTGCTATAATTCAAACCATGATTGCCTCTCATATAAAAGATTTGATGACAAATAAAAGCGCATCCGCGATTCGGCGGATGTTTGAAGAAGGTATCGCGCTCAAAAAAAAGTTTGGAGAAAAAAACGTGTTTGATTTTTCGCTTGGAAATCCAGACCTTGACCCGCCAGAAGAGGTTTTGAGCGCGATTGAAGAAGTTGCCCGCGACCGCTCGCACGGCTCCCACGGGTATATGCCAAACGCGGGGTATTTTGAAACGCGCACTCAAATTGCAAAAAAAATCTCGCGCGAGCAAGGAATTGATGTATCTGCCGAAAACATTGTTTTGACGGCGGGAGCGGCGAGTGCGCTCAACTGCGTTCTTAAAGCAATTCTTTCCCCGAATGACGAAGTTGTTGTTCCTTCGCCGTTTTTTGCAGAATACAGGCATTACGTCAAAAATCATGGTGGCGTTTTGGTTGAAGCGTCGTCAAAATCCGACTTTTCGCTTGATATTGAAAAAATCGCGTCGCTTCTTTCTCCAAAAACTGCTGCCGTAATCATAAATAATCCGAATAATCCTACGGGGCGCGTGTACTCAAAAGAAGAAATTGATTCTCTTTCTACAATTCTAAAAGTTCACGGAGAGAAAACGGGTCGATTTCCCTATTTAATTTGCGACGAGCCGTATCGCGCGATTGTCTACGACGGCGCGGTCGTTCAAAGCGCGTTTCAGTTTTACAACGAAACGGTGATTGTTTCTTCGTTTGCAAAGGATTTGAGTCTTCCAGGCGAGCGGCTTGGATACGTTGCAATACATCCTTCGTGTTCTGACGCGGCAACTTTGAGCGCGGCGGTAACGTTTTGTTTGCGCGTCCTTGGATTTGTGAATGCGCCTGCGTTTTTTCAAAAAGTCATTGCAAAAAGTTGGGACGCAAAAGTCGATTATTCTTCGTACAAAAAACGGCGCAACCTTTTGATGGGAATCCTTGACCGCGCGGGGATAGCATACGCTCGACCAGACGGCGCGTTTTATCTTTTTTGTGCCGTTCCTTCGCATTTTTCAGGCTCTGATTCTGAATTTTGCGAGCATCTCAAAAAATTCAACATTCTTGCCGCCCCTGGAACAGGATTTGGAGGCGCGGGGTATTTTCGGCTTGCGTATTGCGTGAGCGAAGAAACAATCGTGAACTCTGAAAAAGCGTTCAAAGCGGCGATGTCTTTTTGAATTCGATTTTTCAAAAATCAAATTATTTTGGAGGAAGAAATATGAAAATCCTTATGGTAAGCGCGGAAGTAGTGCCGTTTGCAAAGACGGGCGGACTTGCCGATGCGGTAACGGCTCTTGCGGGCAATTTGAGTAATGTGGGACACGACGTAAAAATCGTAATGCCGCGTTATTACAAAATTGACCGCAAAAAACTCGACTCGATTCCCGGTGCGCTTGGAGTTCCCGTGGGAATGGGGCAGGAGTGGACGGAAGTGTACGAAACGCCGCTGCCTGGTTTTCCAAACGCAAAGGTCTATTTTATTGACCACGAGCAGTGCTTTGGGCGCGATGGCGTGTATGGACCTACGCCTTCGTCGGATTTTTACGACAATCCGTATCGATTTTCGCTTTTGGCGCATGGCGCGTTTCAGATTTGCAATAAACTCGGCTGGTATCCCGACATCGTTCACGCGCACGATTGGTCGGCGGGACTTGCGCCAGTGCTTTTGAAGCACGTTTGTCGCTGGCAAGAACCGTTCCGTCGCACGGCGAGCGTGTATACGATTCACAATATGGGGTATCAAGGAACATACGGAAAAGACAAATTTTCAGACCTCGGAATTGACTGGGGACTGTATTACGGGGCGGGATTTGAGCACAACGGCGACATCAATTTTTTGCAAGCAGGAATTTCTAGTGCCGACATGGTAACAACCGTTTCTCCGACGTATGCGCGCGAAATTCAAACGCCCGAAGGCGGATTTGGACTTGACGGACTGTTGCGCGTGAGAAGCGACGTTGTTCGAGGCATTGTAAACGGCGTTGACACGGACACTTGGAATCCTCGCTCTGACAAACTCATTCCCGCAAATTTCAACGAAAATGATTTTAGCGGAAAAGCACGGTGCAAAGCAGAATTGCAACGCGCCTTTGGGCTTCCAGAGCGAGCGGACGTGCCTTTAGTCGGCATGGTCGGTCGGCTTGTTTCTCAAAAAGGAATCGCGGAAGTTTTTGCTCCCACTTACGGTTCGATTTATTCGATTTGCGCCACAATGGACGTTCAATTTGCGATAATCGGAACGGGCGAAAAATGGTGCGAAGACGAAATCAACGCGCTTCAATCAAAACTTCCCAATTTGCGCGCAAAAATCGGCTATTCCGAAAAACTCAGTCACTTAATCGAAGCGGGCGCGGATTTCTTTTTGATGCCGTCGCAGTATGAGCCGTGCGGTTTGAATCAAATGTATTCCGAGTTGTACGGCACGCTTCCAATTGTGCGGCGCACGGGCGGACTTGCCGACACTGTGCAAAATTACAATGAGCAAACGGGCGAGGGAACAGGTTTTATGTTCGATTCGCTCACTCCAGGCGCGATTTACGACACAGTGGGTTGGGCAGTTTGGGCGTATTACAACAAAAAAGAGCATATTCGCGCAATGCAAATCCGCGGCATGAAGCAAGATTTCACGTGGAAAGCGAGTTGCGAAAAATATCTTGAAGTTTACAAAGAAGCAATCGCGCGAGGGTGCAATTAAATCAAAAGGGCAGGGAGTTTTCCTTGCCCTTTTTTTGTCTTAAATAAACTCGATTTTTTTGTTATACTTTTTTGCGTGATAATTTCATTGGCTTTCAAAAATGTCATTTCAAGAAAAAGTTCGCTCGTAATCGTGATTTTTATTGCGTTTGCAATCGCGTTGCTCGTTGTTACAAACGCAACGCTCGATAGTGCCGAACGCGGAGTCCGCGAGTCTTTCAAAACGAGCATTACGGGAGACGTTGTGATTCGCCCAAAATACGACATTCCGCTTAGTCTTTTTGGCGACGAAACGCCATTTACGGGCGAGTTTTCGACAATTCCGCTTCTTGAGCCGTTCGAGGAAATCGAAAGCGTTTGTTCGCGCGTCAAAGAAATCGCTTCTTTTGTTCCGATTTTGTCGGGAAGGGCGATTCTTGATTTTTACGGCGACAAAGAGCCGTGTTTTGTCTTTGGCGTTGAAAATCCAACGTATTTGAATTTTATGAGTTCGCTCAAAATCAGTTCTGGCGAGCCTTTCAAAAACGGGGAAGAAGGCGTGATTTTGCCTTCGCGCTTTTTTGATTGGCTCAAAGTTCCGCTTGGAAACGAAGTGCAATTTGTTGTTGCGGACGGGCTTTCTTCAAGGATTCGCTCCGTTCCGCTCCGCGCTTCTTTTGAATATCCTTCCGAAAACTCGATTTTTGAGCGACTTGCAATCCTCGACGCGGACACGCTTCGGGAACTTCTTTCGTATCCTTCGACGGAAACGGAAAAAAACGCAAAAGCCAAAGAAAATTCCGACCTCGAAACCGAACAAATTGGAAATTTTGATTCTCTTGATTCTATCGACGATTTATTTTCGCTCGATTTTTCTGCCGATTTTTTGACAGAAATCGACGAAAAACCCGAAAACTTTGAAGAACGTTTTTTTGAGCAAAGTCCGTCTTCGCGGAAAAATCAATGGAATTTTTTGCTTTTGAGAACAAAAAAAGAGGCGTTTATCATAAAAACGCTGAACAAAATTTTCAAGGAGCGCGGGTACAACGTGGAAGCGGTTTCTTGGCGGAGCGCGGCGGGAAGCAGCGCGCTTTACATTTACGCGCTTAGAATCATTTTGAACGCGGGGATTTTTGTGATTTTGCTTGCGGGGTTTGTCATTGTGAACAATTCGCTTGTTGTGGGAATCCTTGACCGAACGCGAGAAATTGGCACAATGCGCGCTCTTGGGGCTTCCAGATTTTTTGTTTCTTTTGAGTGCATGGCGGAAACGATGATTCTTTCTTGTTTTGCGGGGCTTTTGGGGCTTTTTTTGGGTTTTTTGATTTCACGACTTTTGAACGTGGCTCACATTCCGCTTTCAAATCCGTTTCTTTCGCAACTTTTTGGAGCCGACGAGTTTTTGACACAGATTAGCGCGGGAAATCTTTTTTGTTCGTTTTTAGTTGCAGCATTTTTAGGGCTTTTTTCTTGGTTTCGTCCCGTTTTTATCGCTCTCAAAGTGAGTCCCGTAAGCGCAATGCAAGGAGCGTCAAGATGAGAATTCCTGTGTTTTTTTTGCTTGCTGTCCGCTCGTTTTTTTATAGACGGCGGGAGTATTCGTCGCTTTTTTTTGCGTGTTTTTTTGGAGTTGGCGTGGCTCTGTTTGCGCTTTCTGTAAATCGTGGCATGATTTTGTCGCTTGCAGACAAAGCGCGCATTTATTACGGCGGAGATTATTGCGTTCTTGGCGGAGAATCGTCTTTGACGCTTCCTTTGGTTGACGAATACGTGCCAAAAGTCGAAGCCGCATTTGAAAAATGCTCCATTCCGTTCAAAATCAGTAAGCGATTTGATTATAACGCCTTTGATTCTGCGTTCTTTTTTGAGGGCGCGGAAGCGCATCAGCGCGTTATAAAAGGAGTCGATTTTCAAAAAGAGCGGAATCTGCTTGAAAGATTGTCGTTCGTGCAAGGCTCGCTTCCAAAGGAAAACGGTGCGTTTGTGATTTTGCCGCTGCCCGCTGCTCGCACGCTCGGTTGCGTCGTGGGTGATGAAATTACGCTGTTACTCGAAGATTCCGACGGATATTTGAACACGGCTTCTTTTGTGGTTTCTGGCATTTACCGCGATTCGAGCGTTTTTGGAATGTACACGAGTTACGCAGATTTTTCCACGCTCGTTTCGGCGTATTCAATGCCGAATTCTTGGGCGAATCGCATTTGCATTGATACGTTTGCAAAAAATGCCACAGAAAAGACCGCGCTTTTACTTCAAAACGCGCTGATTGACGAGGGATTCCGTATGTTTCCGCTCGTTGACGACAAGCGCGATTTTTACGATGTTCTTCTTTCAAAAGGTTTTTCAGAGCCGACTCTTGCGCTTATTCCGCTTTCGGCAAATCTTTCTGACGTGCGCATAATGGAGAGGGCGATGAAAATGGTGTCTTTTTGCGTGATTTTTTTGCTCATTTTGATAATCGTTTCTGGCGTTGGAAGCACGTGGCGCGTCATTGTTATAAGGCGACTCGTTGAAATCGGAACGTATCGCTCGCTTGGAATGAAAAGGCACACGCTCCTTTTTTCGCTTTTGTCAGAGGCGGCATTTTTGATTTTCCTTGGAAGTTCGTTTGGCGTTGTTTTTTGCCTGATTGCCGAAAAAATAATTTCTCTTTTTGATTTTTCGATGATTCCATCTTTTGACATTTTTTTGACTCAAGGCGTAATCGTTCCTGTTACGGATTGGAGTGGCGGGGCGATAATAATCGCGCTCGTTTTGCTTTCAACGCTTTTTGTGGCGTTTTGGTCTGTGCGGAAAACCGTAAAAATGATGCCAGCGGCGGCTCTCTCTGCGGGCGAGGCTCTCTGAAAAAAAAACAGAAACTTGAAACAATGAAAAATGTTCATTTCTAAAAAGCATTTTCATAAGGAGAAAAAAATGAAAATAAAAAAAATCGTACCGTTTTGTTTGATTTTAGTTCTTTCCGCTTCGATTTTTGCCGTTACGGATAGCGAAGCGCGTACGCTTTTAAAAATGGCGGAAGCGAACACGGCGTTTTTTGAAAGCGATTTTACGGCACAGTGCATCGTGGTGCAGGATAAACCTGGCGAGGACAAAAGCGAAACCCGCGCAACGCTTCACAGACGGGACAAGACTTCAAAATGGACGATTTTAATCAACGCGCCAGAAAAAGATAAAGGAAAAGGCTATTTGCAATCCGACGAAACCGTTTGGTTTTACGACCCCGCCGACGGAAGATTTACGTTTACGAGCGCACGCGATACGTTTCAAGGCACAAACGCAAATACGTCGGATTTTGCTCCTCAATATTACGCCAGAAATTACAAAATTGAAAAACACTCTGAAGTAAAACTCGGCTCTTACGATTGCGTTTTGGTGGAATTGACGGCAAGCGTAAAAAACGTTGAATATCCGAAAATGCGTCTTTGGATTTCAAAAAACGACGGCTTCGTGAGAAAACGCGAAGATTACAGCCTTTCTGGAAAAAAACTCCGCACACTTGCAATTCCGTCGTATCAAAGCGTTTCCCTTGGCTCTGAAAAGCGTTCCGTTCCAGTGAACATGGTGATTCAAGACGAACTTCGCGGAAAAAAAATCGGCGGCAAAATGCAAAACGAGCGCACCACGATTGTGCTTTCTTCGCCGTCTTTTTCAAAACTCGACGACAGCGTTTACACAAAGCCATATCTTGAGTTGATGAGCGCACGATGAAATATGTTGTTTTTTTTGTCGCACTTTTGATTTTTGCGTCTTTTCGCGTTTTTTCGTCGGAAGAGAGCGAGGATTTTTTTGAAGAAGAGGGCGATTATTTTGACCTTGAGTCCATTTTTGAAGGCGCGGAGGACATTTCAGAGCCGTTAGCGGCGGAAGAATCTGAAACTGAGGAAAAAACGGAAAAGAGTGCATTGCCTTTTTTTGTTCCATTGAAATTTTCGGGGCGAATTGCCGCCGAAGTGGGACTTGCTTTTGTGCGCGATGACGGCGAAAACGATTACACGGGGTATCTCGATTTTTCTCATTATCTTGCTTTTGATTCACGGCTTGATAAAACAATCGCCGTTCACGGCTCTCTCAAAACCGCTCGACCTTCGGGACAGTGGCTTGAATTATACGAATTGTATGTGAATTATTTGATGCTCGACAAAATTTATATTTGCGCGGGGAAAAAATCCACCGTTTGGGGAAATACGCGCATTTTTAGCGATGCCAACGACGAGTTTTACGACAACGATACGGACGCTCATTACACAAATATTCTCTACGATTCCATCGATTCGCTTTCTGGAGTCGTTACAATTCCGCTTTGGACGGGAACTGTTACCGCTGTGGCTCTGTATGACGGAAACGCAACTTCTCCAACGTCTGATGATATTTCTGTGGCTTTGAGCGTTGAAATGATTGTAAAAAAAACGAGCGTAAACGTGTTTGCAAGGCGTTTTCCGTCAGAGGACGGCGCACGCGCGACAAAACATCAAAATCCGATTCTTGGAATGGAATTAAAGCGCACGATTTTTGGATTTGACGTTTACGCCCAAGAATTGAGCCGAATTCAAGATGTCAGCGCAATAAAAAGTGCGTTTTCTTCGCGCGGAAGCGACATGAGCGCGTTTAGTCGTTTTGTTTCCACGCTCGGAATTTACCGCTGGTGGAACATCGATTTTTTTGACGCAGGATTTAACGTGGAAGTTCAAGATGTTTTTGCTCCAAACGCGGAAGAAGACAAGCACAGCGATAAAATCGCGTTGAACGCAGGAGTAAGTCGGCTCGGAAAAAATCGGAACATAAAAGTCGGCACAACCTGGAAACACGATTTTTTTGATAAAAAAGGGCTTCTAAAATTGGGCGTGAGCGTTTCTGATATTTTTCCTCACGCCTCGTGGAGAACTGGAGTTGAGTGGGATTACGATAAAGAAAAATCCAAGATTATCCTTGGAACATACATAAAAATCAACATGAATTATTAGCGTTGCCTTTTTTTGATTGTCGTACAGGCACGCCGAGTTCTTGCATTACCGAGCGAATCGCGTACTCAAGTTCGATTCTTTGTGGATTCATCGGAAGCACAAACGAGCGGCATTGCGACCACACTTTTGCGTATAGTTCATTTGGATTTGATTTTTGGAGCGTTTCTCGTTTCCAGTCGGTGAGGGAAGAAACAAAATCTTTGAGCATAAACGAAAGTTTTTTTCCAAGCCTTGCTTCAGGATGCTCGCGTGAAAGCGCGTCCATTTTTGCAATATTTTCCATATAATTCCGCTCAAAATCGCTTTTTCCCGCCATCATCGAGCAAGCGAGCGGTTGAAGATACATAAAAATGTCGTGTTCAATGGCGGATTTAAAAATTTCGTGGGCGTGCGCTCCGTTTATGATTTTGAGCAATTCCTCGGTGAGCCTTGACGGAGAAATCGATGAAAGCAAATGCGCGTTTTTCTTTATTTTTGATTTGAGCGCGTGCGGAAGCCGAAAATCGAGCGTCGCTGAAAATTTCACCGCGCGGAGCATTCTCACGGGGTCTTCTTCAAAAATCCTATCGAGAGAAATGACGGGGCGAAGGATTTTTGCTTTTATGTCCTCAACTCCGCCAACGTAATCAATCACTTGTTCTTTAATCGGGTCGTAGTAGAGCGCGTTGAGTGTAAAATCGCGTCGCTGAACGTCCTCGTCCATATTTCCAAAATCGTTTCCGATTGAACCTGCTGCAATCGAGCGAAACGTGGCAACTTCAAAAATCTTTTCGCCAAAAAAAACATGGACAAGCCGAAATCGTTTTCCGATTATGCGCGAATTTCTAAAAAGCCGTTTGATTCTTGAGGGAGTCGCGTCGGTTACGATGTCAAAATCTTTTGGCGTTTTTCCGACCATGAGGTCTCGAACCGCGCCTCCCACAATGTACGCTTCAAATCCGCAACCTCTCAAATGTTCCACGATTTTGAGTGCGTTATCGTCAATCGCGTTCCGCGCAATTTTGTGCTCTTCTCGTGTATAAACTACCGCTTTTTTGACGGGTTTTCCTTTCTCGTTTTTTGAATATCTATAAAGCATTACATTGTCCGCACGGGCAACGAAATTTTCCCTCCTTTAATTTCCCTGCTGCCCAAATCTCCTAAAATGATACACCGAAACGCCCTCTGTTGTAAACAACGGCGCACAATGGTAAAATAAACAAACTTTTGAGGTAAGATTATGAAAAAAATTATCAGCGGGAAAGTCCGCGAAGTGTACGACTTGGAAGACGGGCGCATGGTCATCGTCACCACCGACAGAATCAGCGCGTTCGATGTCATTCTGCCCACGCTCATCACCGACAAGGGCAAGGTCTTGAACGCTCTCTCGAATTTCTGGTTCGACTTGACGGGCGACATCGTGAAGAATCACATGATTTCTTCCAATTTAAAGGATATGCCCGCCGAATTCCAAAAAAGCGAGTACGAGGGGCGCACGATTCTCGTCAAAAAGCTCAAGATGATTCCCTATGAAGTCATCGTGCGCGGCTATATGTTCGGCTCGATGTACGAGGCGTACAAAAAGGGCGAGCCGTTCTTGGGGCACTCTTTCACGAAAAAATACGAGCAGGCAGAAAAACTCGACGAGCCGATTGTCACTCCATCAACAAAGGCGGCGGAAGGACACGACATCAACGTGACGCTCGACTACATGAAAAACGACTTGGGCGCGGAACTCGGTACGAAAATCGAAAAAGCCGCGCTCGCAATCTACAAGAAGTGCTACGAGCACGCGGCGAAAAACGGAATCATCATCGCGGACACAAAGTTTGAGTTCGGGCTTGACGAAAACGGCGACCTTGTTTTGGCGGACGAGGTTTTGACACCTGATTCAAGCCGATTTTGGAACGCAAACGAATACAAAGTGGGAACAAGCCCCGCGAGCTACGACAAGCAGTTTGTCCGCGACTGGCTCAAGGCGAACAACTTGGCTGGCGACCCAAACATCAAGGAAATCCCAGCCGATGTCGTCAAAAAGACGAGCGAGCTCTACCACGAGTGCGTGAAAAAAATCACGGGGTACGATTTGTAAAAAAAGCGAAAAAATGAAAGCAAGGGCGTACTTCGCCCTTGCTTATCGAATCAATTTATCGACCACAAAAAGCAATTCTTCGATAAACACGCCCGATTCGCGCTCAATGTTTTGTATGAGAAAGGTTCGCGTTTTTTGGAGCATTTCCGAAAGTTCCGTTCCTGACGGCACGTCGGCAGTTATGCTTAGCGTGTAGCCTGATTGCCCGTTTTTTATGCCGAGTTTTTTGATTCTAATTCCGCTTTTTGTTTCCGTCATAAAGCGAGAAGTGAGAGAAGCGAGCCGTGCGTGCGAAATCGCTTTTCGTTTTTGGACGCTAAAAGCGGGACGCACTATTGATTTTTCAAATTCGCCGTTTCCAGATACGCCTTTTTCCTTTGGAAGAAAGCGCAAAAATTGTGAAAGCCAGCGTCTTTTTGTTAAAACGACCCGAATCGAGTTTACGAAAATCTTTGAATACGTTTTTCGTTTTATTTCGTGAGAATGAACGGGAATGATGTGTTTTCCTTCGATTTGGCGACTTCTTCGCGCTTCCGCCATTTCTTCTTCTGTCGCGATTTCTTCAATGCGGACAAATCGTACTGGCTCTGGAAGTTGCAAGCGCGCGGTGATTTTGAGAATCATCTTTTCGCTCGTTCCGATTATCAAAAGCCGTTTGATTTTGTGCGTTCGTATCGCTTTTGCAACGCTGTCGCGGTGCGCTTTGTCGTCAAAAAGAGCCACGCGAACTGCGCCCATGTAATTTTTTTCGAGTTTCGCGCTGTATCCTGCGAGGATTTTGTTCCCTAAAATCAAAAGTCCGTCGTCGATTAAAGCCTTTGTTTTGAATTTTTTTGCGACAAATTTTGCGCGGTAACTTTTTCCCGTTCCGCTCGGTCCGTAGAACGCAAAAACGGTAATCCAATTTTGTGAAGAAAGAGGCGAGAGCGGATTTGGCAGACGGGGAAAAGGCATGGTTTAATCATAAGCGCGAGCGCATTGTAAATCAAGGGTTTTTGAGATTTTTCAAAAAATGCGCAAAACGTTTTTTGTCATAGAAAAAAATCTGCGTCCGTGGTATCATGCCTTTTATGAAGAGAACAATTTTCCTTTGCTTTTTTTTGTTTGCTTTTTCAGCGTTTTCAGAAATCGGCGATAAAATGTTCGTGTCGATTCCAGACGCGCCGATTCGTGAAAAAAGGTCGAATTTTTCAAACGTTTCGGACAGAGCAAAATACGGCGAGATGGTCGAAATCGTGAGCGAAATAAAATCGTGGCGATTTGTAAAAAGACGAAACGGAAAAAACGGCTGGATTCCGCTTTCCGCCCTCTCTTCTCATCCGATTTTGAATGTTGATTCCTCAGTCGATTCTTCGGAACTATCTTTTGCGGGGAAAAATTTTTCAACGGAAGACGAAAGTGCGTACAGAACAAGCGGAAACGTCAATTACGATGCCGTTGACGCAATGGAAAAATCGAGCGTGAGCGAAGCGGAATTACGCACTTTTTTGTCTGAAGGCAATCTCAAAGTGGAATAAAAAATGCGACACATGGCATTTTCCTTTCTTTTTTTGATTTTTCTCCCCTTTTTTGGATTTTCCGCCTTTGCTCAAGGTTGGTTTGATTCTTTGAACGAAGCAAAAAATCGGCTTCCAGATTCGTTGAAAACGAAAATCGACGGGGCGTTGTCAAACGAGTCGGTTCGGCGTTCTTTTGAAGAAACGCAAAAGGAATTTTCGCGTGCGCTTGATGACATTAGTCCAGAGGAAGAATATTACATTGGACGTGCTGTTGCTGCAAAAATCCTTGCAAAATACAGCGTTTTGAATAAACCTGCGGCTCAAAATTATCTCAATAAAATCCTACATTCGTTGACTGTTTTTTCAGAGCGACCGCTTTTGTTTCGGGATTATTTTGTGGTCATTTTGGATTCTTCTGAAATAAATGCGTTTGCGACCGCAGGTGGACACATTATGGTTACAAAGGCTTTAATTGATTGCGCGTCAAGCGAAGACGAACTGGCAGCGATTCTTGCGCATGAAGTTGGACACGTTCTTTTGAAACATAGCGCAAAAGCAATAAAATCCGCGCGTCTTGGCGGGGCAATTTCAAAAGCGGGTGGAGTGGCGGCTTTGGCACTTTCGGAAAATCAAAAGGAAAACAATGCCGATGCTGTTCGCGCGGAAATCGATGCGGCGGTTACGGGCGTAATTGAAACGGGCTACTCGCAAGCGCAAGAACTTTCCGCGGATTCAAAGGCTTTGGAGCTTCTTGATGGCGCAGGATACGACCCGCGTTCGTTTGAAGGCGTTTTGAAATCCTTGCAATCGCGCTCGTCAAAGTCAGATAAAAGCGGCTTTGGAAAAACGCACCCAAGCCCTTCCGTTCGGCTCAAAAACGTGTCGATTCGCTACCGCTATTATCCTGATTCGTCGTCGTATTCTCCGAGTTCTGCTCGTTCTGCTCGATTTTTGGAATTCAAAAAAGCATTGGAGAAATAAAAAATGACAAAAAAATCAAAAATAGAAGCGGTGATTTTTGACATGGACGGCGTTCTTTTGGATACGGAGTCCGTTTGTTACGAGTGTTGGCTTTCTGCGGGAAGCGAGTTTGGCATTTTGAACGTTGAGTCGCTTTTTCGGTCGTGCGTGGGGCAAAACAAGGGCGACACGCTTTTGTTGCTTTCAAAAACGCTTGGAAGCGAAGAAAAAGCGCGGGATTTTTACGAAAGAACGGGAGAATTTTTTTCAAAAATCGAGCGGGAGCGTGGATTACAAAAAATGGATGGTGTTGATTTTTGCCTTTCGCTTTTGAAACAAAACAATATTCGCCTTGCGGTCGCTTCTTCAACAAGGCGGGAAGCGGTGGAGCGACAACTTCGTAACGCGGGAATTTTTGATTATTTTGAAAGCGTTACAACGGGCGACCTCGTGGAACATTCAAAACCCGCGCCCGACATTTATCTTCGCGCGCTTTCTTCGCTAAATGTTGACGCAAAGCAGTGCATTTCCGTGGAAGACAGTCCAAACGGAATTCGAGCGAGTTGTGCGGCGCGTATTCGCTGCGTGATGGTTCCTGACCAAATCGCCCCAGATGACGAAATCAAAAAAAGTGCGTGGAAAATCGTTTCGTCGCTCAAAGAAATTCCAGAAATCGTTTTATAAAAAGGAGAAAAAAATGAAAAAATCAATAGCGTGCATAGCGTTTCGTGGTCGCGAAGTTTTGATTGCGCACAGAATTCAAAAAGGGCAAATGGGCGGAAGATGGGAATTCCCCGGCGGAAAAGTTGAAAACGGCGAAAGCGATGAAGACGCTTGCAAACGGGAGTTTTTTGAAGAGTTCGGCGAGGAAATCGTCGTAAAGGAAAAAATTGCCTCGGCGATTTTCAAACACGCTGGCGAAGAAGTGTTGCTTTGCGCGTATCTTATTACAGTTCCGCATGATGGAAGCGAGAAAAAATATGTTTTGAGCGAGCATACGGAATACAAATGGGTTTCCCTTTCGGAGATTCCAACGTTGCATTTTGTGGATTCGGATATGCTCATTTATCCAGAAATTGCAAAATATCTTGCGACGGTTTTACAGGAAGGCTAAAAATGTACACGCGATGTTTGTTTTTTTCTGTTTTGACATTGCTTTTTTTTACCTCTTGCCTTGAAAAAAACGATTCCATTTCTTTTAGAGAAGAGGATTTGAAAGCTATTGAAATTGAAGACCGCTGGGCAGTCGTTTCAGAGCCTTACGTTTCTTGCCGAGAAAAACCTGCGTATGACGCTCGCATTGTGAGAAATCTGCGCCGTGGAACGCTTGAAAAAGTCGAAGGCGAAAAGACCGTTACAACCGATGGAAAAGCCGAAAAATGGATTGCTTTTTCCGACGGGTGGGTGCCTTCCGCCTCCGTTCGCGTTTACTCAAATCGACTTCGAGCAGAAAAATCGCTCCAATCGGATTAAGACTTTTTTTCAAGAAGGATTTTTTCTGCCACGTTTTTTGCAGTAAGTCCTACAGTTTGCTCGCGGGTTTTGAGGTTTTTGAGCGTGATTTCTTCTCCGTCTTCGGACAAAAAAATGCCCCATTTTATGCCTTTTGCCTCCGCGACCGCGTATTGTTGCGCCATTTTCTTTTCTTCTGGAAAAACTTCCACAAAAACGCCCTGTTCCCGCAAAATCGAAGCGATTTTTTGTCTTTTGATTGCGTTTTCTGAATTTTTGTCGGTGCAAAAAATCTCTGCGTCAAGAAAACTGCCGCGCTCTTCTTTTTTTCCGAGTTTTTCGAGAGCCGAAAGAAGCCTGTCAAGCCCGATTGACGCGCCAACACCAGAAATTGATTTTTTTGTGTAAAGAGAGGCTAAATTGTCGTATCTGCCGCCTGAACAAACCGAGCCGATTTCGGGAAGCGCGTTCAAAAAAGTTTCGTATACGATTCCTGTGTAGTAATCAAGCCCGCGCGTAATCGACGGGTCGAGCGAAAAATACTCTGAAATTTCCGATTCTTCCATCATTTTTCGGATTTCTTTGAGCCTTCGCGTGTCGTCCGATTCGCCACCTGCCATTTCTTCGATTTTTTTGAGCGTATCGTCCCAATTTTGTTCCGCTTTTATAAAATCAAGGATTTTTGATGCTTTTTCCTCGCTCGCAGTTATTTCTTTGAGTTCTGCGCGAACTGCCTCCTCGCCGATTTTTGCGAGTTTATCCACCGCTCGCAAAATATCCTCGCTTTTTTCAACGGCTTCGATTTTTTCAAGAAATCGATTGAAAACGCCACGGTGATTTACTTTTATCGTAAACGAGTCCGCGTAAATCTCACAAAGAGCCGCTTTCATCACGGAAAGAATCTCAAAATCCGCGCTTGCGCTGTCTGCTCCCACGGTGTCAATGTCGCATTGCACAAACTCGCGAAATCGCCCTGCCTGAGGTTTTTCGCCACGCCACACTTTTGCAACGTGATACCGCTTGAACGGAAAATACAATTCATCTGCGTGCTCTGCAACAAAACGCGCAAACGGCACGGTAAGGTCAAACCGAAGAGCTACATCGCGCTTTCCGTTGTCCAAAAATCTAAAAACTTGCTTTTCCGTTTCTCCGTTCGATTTCCGAAGCAGAATTTCAGAATATTCGAGAGCGGGCGTGTCAATTGGCACAAACCCGAACGAACGGTACACCTTTGTGATTTTTTCGATGAGTTCTGCCCGCGCAATTTCCGCGCGTGGCAAAATGTCCCTAAATCCTTTGAGAACTCGTGGTTGGATAATTTCTTGCATAATGAAAAATTATATCGAAAAGCCTTGAAAAAGGAAAACGGCGACACAAAAAAGCCGCCGTTTTTTTTTACTGCCCGATGAAGTCAATCGTTCCGTTTAGATTGCTGTCAACTTTAAGCAGTGCCGTCCTGATTGTTGCGGTTTCGCCGCCTTTCCAGGGACGGCGATAGGTGAACACCACTTGCGTTTCGCCTTCCTTTTTGCACAAAAACACAAATCGCTCGATTCCGCCAACGCCGTCAATGTCTTTTCCTGCGTCGAATTGCTCGTATTTTTGCGCAGAAAGCGTCGCAACGCTCTCGTCAAAAATGACACATTCCCACGAAAAACCCGTCGTGGGATTTGACTCAAGGCACACTTCAAAAGCTTTTCCCCGGGGAAAATCTTGCGCCGTTTTTTCGTCTTTGCTTTCGTTAATTTCAACTTCTTTTGTGCTTTTGCAGCCAAAATTCATTGCAAGAAAAACCAAAATCGAAAGAAAAAACAGTTTTTTCATTTTTTTCTACCTTTTGCAGTCGTTGATGAAGTGCATTCTCACAAGTTTTCCGCTTTCGGTCAAGTCCGACTCCGCCCACGCGCTTGTCTTTGAGCATGACGACTGGATTGCGCTCGCCGTTTCGCCCTTGTTCGACAAACTCCAGTTTAAGTGGCTGATGCTGTATTTTTTGCACAAATCGAACCAGGCTTTGCTTTCGCTTTCGTTGAATCCGCCGTTTCCGCTTGCGTCGCACGTTCCAAACTCGGTGATAAAAATTGGAAGCCCTTTTGTAATCGCGCTTTCCACACGGGCGCGATATGTCTGCGTATGCGAGTTTGCGTAAAAATGGAACGTGTACATGACGTTTCCGTAGGTCGCAGGAGAAAGCGGGGAGGCGAGTGCTTCTTCGACATCTTGACTCCAAGTGTTTGTTCCCACAATGACGACGGCATCGGGGGCATACTTTCGGATTTCTGAAATCACTTTTTCGGCGTAGGGCTTTATCGCGCTGTTCCACGGACTTCCCGTCGGCTCGTTGCAGATTTCGTAGAGAACATTTCCATACTTTGCGTACTCTTTTGAGATTTCCGAGAGAAACTCGATGGCTTCGCTTTGCGTTTCTTGCGGATTGTAGTTGTGAACGTGCCAATCCACGAGGACGTACATTCCTTTCTTTGTTGCCGCTTCGATTCCATTTTTGACGATTGATTTGAGTTTTGCTTTGTCGCCGCCCGTAAGGTAGCCATTATAGTCGCGCGGATAGAGGACAATCCTAACGCAGTTTGTGTTCCAGTCGTCGCGGAGCGTCTGAAATGCGTCTTCGTTTACATAGCGACTAAATTCGTTTCCAAAGGTGATTCCGTGCGTACTCATGCCAAAAAGTTGATATTTTTCGTTATGTTCATCGTACAAATACGCGCCCGAAACGTGCAATTTTCCATGTTTTGAAAACGGCGTGTCCGAGTCAGAAAGAACGGGAGTCGCCTTTGTTTCTACAGCAGTTGGATTCGCGCTTTCCGTGCTTGATTCCGCCTGCGTTCCGCCAGAAATGAGCGTGATTTTTGTAACCACAACACCGTAGCCCATGAGCGCAAGTCCGTTCGATTTAAGCGACGAGGCGTTTGCCGCCGTAACAGTGTAGGAAAGCGGACTCGACTCTGGCTTTACGCCCTTGTCGCTGTCGGTCGTGCCACCAGAAAACGCACCGCCCGTGAGTTCCGTCCACGCCGCGCCCATCGCGTCAAATTGCAATTTTTTGTACTCCGTTGCGGTGGAAGACGCGCGCCACTCGACTTGGATTTTGCTTCCCTCAAAAAATGACGAAAACTTATCGGCAGCAATCTGAATGTTCACTCCCCAGTCCGAATCGTTAAAGTCCGTATTTCCCGACCACACATCGGTTTTTGTTTCCGTTTGAGCGTTTTCTGAAGTCGATGTTTCTGTTTTTGACGTGGAAATGTTTGTAATGACAAGCCCGTATCCTATAATTATAAGTCCGTGATTTTTCAAAAGAGTTGCGTTGTCCGCCGTAACCGTGTAAGAAAAAACGCCGTCCGCGTTTGTGGGAACAATAACGTTGTTGTATGAGGCATTTTCAAAGTTTCCGCCCTTAATTTCGCTCCAAGAAGAACTTGGGGCGTAGAATTTGAGATTGTAATATTCCCATTCCGACGTGCACGTTTGAGATTTTTTTGTTGTGATTGAAATTTTGCTGCCTGCTTGAAAATGTGAAAATGTACTTGCGGGGATTCGTATCTGAATTCCCCAGTCGTTCAAGTCGATTCCGCCGTTCGTGTCCACCGTCTTCCCCGTCGCTGACGTTACGGTTATTTTCGAGTCGCCGTTTGAATCGTATATTTCAGAAGTTTCTTCTTCCGTTTTTGGATTTGAATTAGGATTTGAACTTTCGCCTGCTTCGGAATTGCACGAAATGGCAAGCGAAGCAATAAAGAAAACCGAAAACGCAATCTGTAAGATTTTTTTCATTTTTCCCTCCCTTTTTGAAAAAATCAAAAGATTATTGGTCGTGTTATAAAATCTTTGGTGGATTTGACCTGGCATTTTGACAGACTCAATGCCCGCGTCAATTATATCATTTTTTTTGTATTCTGTTCGACGATTTTCATTTTTGAATAAAATGCGCCCAAGTTACACCCTCGCCGTTTTTTGCGTCTTTTACCAGTTTTGCGCCAGCGATTTCGGGAAGAAAAAGGGGATGTAAGCCCACCGAAAGCATTTTTTCCGTGCGCAAAACGCCAATGTCTTCGTTTTTTATGGTTTCGCCCGATTTCATTTCCCGAAGAAAATGCAAACTCCGATTCGTGCGCCTGTAATTTTCTTTTTCTGAAGGCGCAAGCGTTTTGATTCCGCTTCCGAGGATTTTTTCGATTCGCTCGCCGTATTCGCTTGATAATTCTCGTTTTATGTATTCGCTCGCGCCCTCGCCGTATTGCCGAAAACATGCTTCGCACTGGCGAACTGCATGAACCATGAGCGAAAATTGCTCGCTTTCGAGGGCAACGGGGTCGTCAAGTCCGCTGTCTTTTCGGCTCAACGTGATGTGTTTTTCAATCATGCGCCCGCCAACGGCTGCACACAAACTCGGAACGAGTACGGGATCTAACGAATGGTCGCTCACTCCGCAAGGAACTCCAAAAATCTGTGAAAGATTCGGAATGACTCGTAAATTATACTCGTCTTCTGGGGCTGGATAACTCGTAATGCAATGAAGGAGCGTTACGTCTTTTGTGCCAAGGATTTCAAGGGCTTTTTCGATGTCAAAAAGACGCGAAACGCCCGTGGAAACGATTACGGAAATCGGCACGTTTTTTCTTATTTCGGAAAGTTCTGTGAGCAGTGGAATGTGATTTAGTTCAGGGGAAGCGATTTTTATTGCGTCAGGCTTTAATTCGATTAACGCGCGCAAACTTTTGATTCCAAAAGGGGAGCAAACGAATTTTTTTTTGCGTTCGTGGACGATTTTTGCGCACTCTGCAAAAAAATCGGCGGAAACTTCAAGAGCACGAAATCTGTCGTACAGTCGCGTTTTGCCGCCAGGCAGATTTACAAATCCAGTTTCGGGATGCAAAATTTCATCTGCGTACACCCATTGAAATTTTATGCTGTCCGCGCCCGCTTCCGCCGCCGCCTCAATTAACGCCCGCGCTTTTTCGATATTTCCGCCGTGCGCCGTTCCAATTTCCGCGATTATATCAATTTTGTGTTGCATTTTTTATCCTTGCGATTCTTTTGCCGAATAATGAGCGTGCGTTATTGCGCAAGCAAGAGCGTCTGCCGCGTGGTCAGGTTTTGGCACTTCGCGAAGATTCAAAAGAAGTGCGACGTATTGCTCAACCGTATTTTTGTCTGCTTGTTGAGTGCCCGTAACCGCGCTTTTGATTTGATTTGGACGATACATTTTTGGAGCCGTTCCAAAGAGCGCGAGCGAAAGCGTTGCAACTCCTTTTGCTTCGGCAACGTTCATCGCGCTTGACGAGTTTTTGCCAAAATACAATTCTTCCATTGCCGCTTCATCTGGATTGAATTCCAACAAAACGCTTTTGATTCCTTCGTGGATTTTTACAAGTCTTTCATGGAGTAAATCCGAAGACGGTGTTTCGATTACGCCGTAACTGACGAGTTTGAATTTTCCACAAAAATCGTCCAAAATCCCAAATCCTGTATTTGCCAGCCCCGGGTCTATGCCGATTATTCGCCGTGTTTTTTTCATTTTTGTTGTTTTGAGCAAAAAAAAGCCCGCTTTTGAGCGAGCTTTTTGATGGAATTGTTATTCCGCTTCAAAGTCATCAGGATATTCAACAGTTGACCACACATTTTGAACGTCGTCATCTTCTTCAAGGCGGTCGAGGAGTTTTTGAACTTTTGCTGCTGTATCCTTGTCAACTGCTGTGTACGCCTGCGGAACCATCGAAACTTCCGCTGAAAGTGCTTCCCAGCCTTTTGGCTCAAGGGCTTCCACAACCGTTGTAAAATCATTCGGCGCAGTCGTAACGGTAATCACTCCGTCTTCTGTAATGATGTCCTCGGCTCCCGCTTCGAGCGCGGCTTCCATAACTTCGTCTTCGCTCACTTTTTCAGCATCGTACTCGATTACGCCTTTTCTGTCGAACATTCGACTCACAGAACCCGTCGTTCCGAGGTTTCCACCTGTTTTTGAGAAAATGTTTCGCACGTTTGCCGCCGCACGATTTTTGTTGTCAGTCAGCACTTCCACGAGAACTGCAACGCCTCCTGGCGCGTAGCCTTCGTAGACCAGTTCTTCATACGTGCCACCGCCAAGTTCGCCCGTTCCTTTTTTGATTGCGCGTTCGATGTTGTCTTTTGGCATTGAAGCCGCGCGAGCCTTAACAATTGCGGCGCGAAGACGAGGATTTGCGTTTTGGTCGCCACCTCCCATGCTCGCTGCGATTGAAATTTCCTTGATGAGTTTTGTGAAGAGCGCACCGCGTTTTGCGTCAGCCGCTCCCTTTGCGTGTTTGATTGTAGACCATTTATTATGTCCAGACATTTGAAACTCCTTGAAAAATGAATAAAGTTCTCAAAAATCATAGCCGATTCCATGCTTTTCTTCAATAGACCGAAAATCATGGAAAATTCAACTTTCGCTATAAGAGGCGCACACTTCTTCCGCGCTTCCAATCATGCGCATAGTGCCATGGTCAATCCAGATGGCTTTTTTGCAAAGGCGTTTGACTTGTTCGATTGAATGGCTCACAAAAAGAAGCGTTGTTCCACCGCTCAAAAGTTCGTCCATGCGTTTTTCGCATTTTTCTTGAAACTTAAAATCTCCCACGGATAGCACTTCGTCGCATATCAAAATGTCTGGTTTTACCGTTGTTGCAATCGAAAATCCGAGTCGCGCCGCCATTCCAGACGAAAAATTTTTGATTGGAACATCTAAAAAATCTCGAACTTCTGCAAAATCAATTATTTCATCAAATTTTTCTTTGAGAAATTTTTCGCTGTAGCCGAGAACGCAACCGTTCAAAAAAACGTTTTCCCGTGCCGTCATGTCGCCGTCGAATCCCGCTCCCAGTTCTATCAGCGGAGAAACCGTGCCATTTATTGTGACAGAACCTTTGTACGGTTTTAAGATTCCGCTTATTGTTTTGAGGAGCGTCGATTTTCCTGAGCCGTTTGTGCCGACTATGCCCCAGGATTCGCCCGCTCTCACTTCAAATGAAATTCCTTTTAGAGCCATAAACTCTTGAAAAAGAAGTTGCTTTTTTATGAGTTTTATCACATATTCCTTTAAGTTGTCCACGCGCTCGCTTGCAAGATTAAAACGAACGAATACATCTTTGACACTTATTTTTATATTGTTATCAATATTGCTTGTATTATTCATAATATATGTCCAATTATATGTAGAGAATAAATTTATCTTGATTTTTCTTAAAAAAGAACAAACCTACGATAAATGCTCCCAATGCCCATAAAAAACCGATTCCTGTCATGTTCCAGTCTAATAATTTATTTTCGTATATGCACTGTCTAAAAAGATTTGTGTAAAAAAACAGAGGATTGAATTTTGTTACAAATATTTTTACGCCGTCTGGAAGAATTGAAATAGGGTAGAATAACGGAGTTAAATATGACAATGCTGTTACAAGGACGCTGTAAATATATTGAATATCCCTAAAAAATACATTTGCTTGCGCAAGAAGCAAGCCGATACCTAGGCTAAATAAGTAAACTTCCAGCGATGGAATTATAAAAAGCAGATTATAAATCGAAAACCTCGCTTTTGTTATAAGCATTACAAGTAAAAGAGCCGCGAGCGAAAACGCATAGTCAACAAATGCGCTTGTTACTTTTGAAAATACAAAAATATATTTTGGAACATACGTCTTTTTTATAAGAGCACCGTTTCCCAATATAGAAAAACACGACATATTGGTAGCAGTGGAAAAAAAACTGAAAACAATCTGTCCGCTCAAAAGGTACACAGGAAAATTTATTATGTCAAATCTAAAGAACGTGGAAAAAACGATTGTCATTACGAGCATCGTCAAAAGTGGATTTAACACACTCCAGACGTATCCTAGCATACTTCGTCTGTATTTTAACTTTATATCTCTGGAAACGAGTTGCTTTAGAAGACCACGATATTTTATAAAAATGTTTGTTTGCGTAACAACGTTTGTCATAATTCAAATTATAACAGAAAATCGAAGCGTATGACAAATAAATAATTTTTTGTTAAAATCGAAGCGATTTTTTTTACGGAGATTTTTATGTATTACGACATAATTTTTGTGGGTGCGGGGCTTTTTTCTGCAACAATTGCGCACGAGGCGGCAAAGCGAGGGAAAAAATGCCTTGTCATTGAAAAGCGACCGCACATTGCTGGAAATATCTATACTGAAGAAACGGAAAATATCAACGTTCATAAGTATGGCGCACATATATTTCACACAGATTCAAAGAAAATTTGGGATTTTGTAAATCAATTTGCAGAATTTAATCGCTATACAAACTGTCCCGTGGCGAATTTTTGTGGAACGCTCTACAATCTTCCATTTAATATGAACACGTTTGCAAAAATTTGGTCTGATGTGATTACGCCAGAGCAGGCAAAAAAGCGAATTGCGGAGCAGGCAGCCGAAATGAAGGGAAAAACGCCGAAAAACCTTGAGGAGCAGGCAATCTCGCTTGTGGGACGCGACATCTACGAGCGACTTATAAAAGGCTATACAGAAAAACAATGGGGTAGGGAATGTACTCGCCTCCCTGCTAGTATAATAAAACGTCTTCCTGTGCGTCTTACGTTTGATAACAACTATTTTAACGACAAGTATCAAGGAATCCCCATTGGTGGATACACACAAATAATCGAAAAAATGCTTTCAGGGTGTGAGGTTCTTTTGGAAACGGATTTTTTCGATGAGAAAGAAAAATGGCTTAATTCCGCCGAAAAAATCGTATACACGGGAACTATTGACCGATTTTTTGACTATTCTGAAGGCGAACTTGAATACCGCTCGCTAAAGTTTGAAACTGAAACGCTTGATTGCGAGAATTTTCAGGGAAATGCTGTTGTAAACTATACAGATTCAAAAACTCCGTTTACAAGAATAATCGAACACAAGCATTTTGAGTTCGGTACGCAACCAAAAACAATAATTACAAAAGAATATCCTGCAACATGGAAACAGGGTGACGAACCATATTATGCGGTAAACGATGAAAAAAATACAGTCCTGTACGAAAAGTACAAAACGCTTGCTGCAAAGCAAAACAAAGTGATTTTTGGCGGGCGGCTCGGTCTTTACCGATATTTTGACATGGACGACACGATTGACGCTGCATGGAAAGTTTCAGAAAGCGTTTTGTAAAAAAATTTACAAAAATGTAAAAACTCCGAACGTGAAAAAAACGGTTCGGAGTTTTTGCGTGTTACTCAAGCACAAAATCCGTACCCTCGTTGTTAAACACCGCTTGAATGTTTCGTGCAGAAAAATACGACTCAATGAACGCGCGGATTTCCTGATTCGGTTCATCAAGCGAAAACGACTGACTTGAACAGTGGTCATGGAAATGCACATTCACAGAAAACCGCTCCTGCACGGTTTTTTTTAACTCCAAAACCTTGTCAAATGTAAGAGATTTCATATCGCCTCCAAAATGCTTTCCCAAAAAATCATAGCACATTTTTGAAAAAAGCACAGCAGAACGACAAATTTCAGTGCGCTTATGGATTCTTCACATTCGTTCAGAATGACGTTGCTGTCAAGTTGAGGCGTAGTCGAAACATCTCTTTTGCCAGATGACGCAGATTCTTCGCTTTGCTCAGAATGACATTTGTTTTCGCTCATTGCCACAGTACAGCACTGAATCCGCCGTGCGGAAAATGATTCAGGCTGCTATGCGTTTTGTGCATAGTGTGTTGCAAAATTTCTATTGTACAAAATCGCGCTTGAGAACGTATACTCAAATTATGGAAAAAATCACTTTGAACAACAAAATCGAATGTCCTGTCATCGGAATCGGGACTTTTATGCTCTCGCCTGCCGAGGCGGAAAACAGCGTGCGCGAGGCTCTCAAAATGGGCTACTCGCTCGTGGACACGGCAAACGCTTATATGAACGAGCGCGCGTGCGGAAGGGCGATTAAGTCGAGCGGCTTAAAACGCGAGGAAGTTTTTCTTTCGACGAAACTCTGGGCAAGCGAATTTGAAAACCCGAATGCGGTGGACGAAACGCTTGAGCGACTCGGAATGGATTATGTTGACTTGCTTTACATTCACCAGCCGGCGGGAAATTGGCTTTCGGGCTATCGCTTGCTCGAAAAAGCGTACAGAGAGGGAAAGGCAAAGTCTATCGGAATCTCGAATTTTGAGGGCAAGTATATAGAAGAACTTGAAACGAAATGGGAAATCGCGCCGCAGTTCATTCAGGTCGAAGCACACCCGTATTTTACGCAGAAAGACTTGCGGAAAACGCTCGACAAGCACGGAATCCGACTGATGAGCTGGTATCCGCTCGGTCACGGCGACAAGTCGCTTTTGGAAGAGGAAATTTTCAAAACGCTCGGCGAAAAATACGGAAAATCTCCAGCGCAGGTGATTTTGCGCTGGCACACGCAGATGGGATTCGTCGTGATTCCGGGAAGCAAAAATGTCGCGCATATCAAGGACAACCTGAACATTCTTGATTTTACTTTGACGGCGGATGAGATGGCGGAAATCGCAAAACTTGACAAGGGCGTGCGCTATTATAACCGAACGGACGAGCAACTGGCTCAGTTCGCGGCATGGCAGCCAGAATACGAAAAAGCGTAAGGGGGGGGGGAGAAAAAATGGAATACGAAAAAGGATATGTCTACCGCCTGATGGACGCGGGCGGACCGACTGATGTGCGCGAGCCGTACTTTAAGGAAGCGGTGGACGAGATGATGAGGGCGAGGACTCTCTGCGCGAAGGCGAACGCGAAGTTGCCCGATGACCCGACCTATGTGCAGGAACTGGAAGAACTTTTTGGGCGAAAACTGGACGGCATCCGCATTTTGACACCGTTTATCTGCGACTTTGGAAACCGCGTCACGTTCGGGAAAAACGTGTTTATCAACCATTCTGCGATTTTGAGCGCGTCGGGTGGAATCGAATTTGAGGACGGCGTTTCGCTTGCTCCTGGTTGCAGAATTGCCACAATTAACCACGACTTTAACGAGCGGCACACAAAATACACCTACGGCAAGGTGACGATTAAGAAAAATGCTTGGCTGGGCATGGGCGTGACCGTCTGCCCCTGCGTGACGATTGGCGCGTATGCGGTGGTGGCTGCGGGCGCGGTGGTGACCAAGGATGTTCCCGACTACGCGGTGGTGGGCGGCGTTCCCGCAAAAGTGATTAAAATGCAGAATCCAGCGGAACAAAAGGAGTAACTTATGGCAGAAAAAATCACACAGACGGCGGGACGCGAGCAGTTGGGCGATTTTGCCCCGTTGTTTGCGCATTTGAACGACGATGTTTTGTTCGGCGAGGTGTGGAACGAGCAGGCGATTGACACAAAGACCAAGTGCATTGTTACGGTGGTGTCGCTCATGGCAAGCGGCATAACGGATTCGTCGCTTTTGTACCATTTGCAGAACGCAAAGGCGCACGGCGTGACAAAAGCAGAAATCGCGGCGATAATCACTCACGCCACGATGTACACGGGCTGGCCGAAAGGCTGGGCGGTGTTCAGGCTGGCAAAGGACGTGTGGAACGACGCGACAAGCGCGGACGAGCCACTCAGCGAAAAAGACCGCTACCAACGCACGATTTTCTTTCCGATTGGCGAGCCGAACCCATACGGAAAATATTTTACCGGGCAGAGTTACCTTGCGCCGCTTTCTACCGTGCAAGTGCCGCTTTTTAACGTGACCTTTGAGCCGGGGTGCCGTAATTTTTGGCACATCCACAACGCAAAGTCGGGCGGCGGGCAAATGCTCGTCTGCGTGGGCGGACGCGGCTGGTATCAGGAAGAAGGAAAAACTGCGGTGGAACTGCTTCCGGGGAGCGTAGTGAATATTCCTGTTGGCGTAAAGCACTGGCACGGCGCGGCAAAAGACAGCTGGTTTAGCCACCTTGCGCTTGAAGTTCCCTGCGAGGACGCAAGCACGACCTGGTGCGAGGAAGTGAGCGACACGGAATACGGCAGGGTGGAATAGCGAGGGACGACATGGAAGTGAACCGCGAGCTTGCAAAGATGATTCTTGAATCGCACGGCTTTGAGGTTGAGACTGCCGTGAACGGAAAGGACGCGGTGGAGAAAGTTTCAGGCGTGGCGGCGGACTACTACGACGCGGTGCTGATGGACATACTGATGCCCGTGATGAATGGCTACGAGGCAAGCCGTGCAATCCGCGCGCTTGGCGGTGAAAAAGCGAACATGCCGATTGTGGCCATGACCGCAAATGCCTTTGCCGAGGAGCAGCTGTTCGCAGCACTGGCGAAAAATTGCGGGGAAGTGAGATTTTAGCTATGCCGATGCGTTAGGGGCTGTAGGGGCGGCGTAGCCGTTGCCGTAGGCAATGGAGCGCGGTTAGCGCGGAACCCCGAAAGACCCGACCCGCCGTAGGCGGGGAACGCCCAAAAACTTCCTCTACCACACGCACAAAAGCGCAAAATCGTGATATACTGTTCGCATGGACAATTCATCATCTAGCAAGGCTTCAAATAATCCTTCGTCAAGATTCTCTTCCCTGCACGCTTGGTCGCTATCTCTTGGCTGTGCGGTAGGCTGGGGCGCGTTCGTTATGCCCGCCACCACTCTAATCCCGATTGCAGGTCCCGTGGGTACTGTCATTGCGCTCGTAATCGGCGCGGCATTAACGCTCGTGATTGCGGCGAACTTTTCTATATTAATGCGTCGAACGCCGAATGCTGACGGGCTATTTTCGTTCGTTAAGGAAGGCTTTGGCTATGACCACTCCTTCCTTTGTATGTGGGCGGTTGCTTTGGCATACCTCTCTGTTCTGTGGGCAAATGCCACGGCGTTCTCTTTAATGCTCCGATACCTTGCAGGAGGGCTATTGCAGTGGGGCTTTCACTACACGGTGGCAGGCTACGACGTGTGGGCGGGAGAGGTGATTGCAACGCTTGCCCTTCTCTTTTTGTTCGGCTGGGCAAGCTGCACGGCGAAGCGTCTTGTGAGGGCGGCAAACACTCTATTTGCTCTTTTCTTAGTCGTGGGGGTGGTGGCAATCTTTGCCCTTGTCTGCTCCCGACTCGGTGTATCTATTGCTGACTTTACGCCTGGCTTTGTAACAGCAGGAAGCGCGGGTGAGAGGAGCCGCCCCTTGCAGATTTTGAACATCGCAGTCCTTGCTCCATGGGCATTCGTGGGCTTTGAGGCGCTTTCGTTTGCTTCGTCTGACTATCGCTTTAACGCCAAAAAGTCCTTTTTGATTATGGCTCTCGCCCTTCTCTCATCAACGCTGATCTACGCACTTTTAACACTCCTTTCGCTCTCGGCACTTCCTGAGGGCGTGGCAAGTTGGCAGGACTACATTGCGCGCTTAGGTTCATTCGAGGGAATCGCTCATCTTCCAACCTTTTTTGCCGCAAAAACTGCGCTTGGAGCGGGAGGCGTTCTGCTCCTCGGAGTGTGCGTGATGTGCGCACTTTGCACAACGCTTTTGGGCTTGTATCGCTCGCTTGGTCGCCTCCTTTGCGCAATGGCAGAGGACGGAGTGCTTCCTTCTTGGTTTTCAAGAAAGAACTCCCATCAACTCCCGCAAAACGCGATTGTATCGGTTATGATAGTCTCAGCGGTGATTCCTTTTTTGGGGCGCACGGCAATCGGCTGGATTGTGGACATTACCACCATAAGCGCGTCTATAGCCTATATCTATGTCTCCGCTTGCACGGCTAAACTCGCCTTTAACGAGCGGGGATTTAAGCGCACTGCACTATTGGTGCTAGGACTCTCAGGCGTTGCAATTTCCGCGCTCTTCTTCTTCTTTCCGCTCATTCCAAACCTGTGGAGTATGAGCCGCCTTGCAACCGAGTCGTATCTTATTCTTGCCGCCTGGGGAATCGCGGGCTTCGTTCTCTTTCTCCTTCTTTTTATGAGCGACAAGTCTAGCCGATTCGGAGCGTCAACGGTGATGTGGATTTCCATGTTGTTCATCATCTTCTTTTCGTCGGTGATGTGGACCAGGCAGGTGACGCACGACGAAACAGAGGCTGCAATCGAGAGCATTAGCCGCTTTCACGCTCAGACTCACATGGAGCAAAACATTCCGATGACGGAGGCGCAGCAGGAGGCGGAACTTTCGTTTATGGAAGAGCAAATGGAGAAGGTGCGCGGCGCACAACTTTCGGGGAGCCTAGTTCAACTAGCCCTCGTCATCTTTGCGCTGTTTATCATGTTCAACATCTTCTTGATTCAGCAAAAGCGAGAAAAAAGGCTTGGTAAAGAGAAAATCTTAGCCGAGGAGTCAAGCAAGGCAAAGACTGTATTCCTTTCAAACATGAGCCACGACATCCGCACTCCTATGAACGCTATCATCGGCTACACGAACCTTGCGCGAAAGCCTAATGCTTCGGCGGAGGACATTCAAAGCTTCCTTGAAAAAATCGACTCGTCGAGCAAGCACCTCCTTGCGCTCATAAACGACGTTCTTGAGATGAGCCGCATAGAAAGCGGCAAGATGGACTTGGAGGAGTCCCCTTGCGACCTCAGACGGCTAATGGAAGACGTGCGCGATATGTTTGCCACTCAGATGGCGGAAAAGAGCATTATCTACACGGTGGACTGCTACAGTCTCAAGAACCCTCTCGTCCTCTGCGACAAGAACAGAGTGAACCGCGTACTCCTAAACCTCATCAGCAATGCCTACAAGTTCACAAGAGAAGGCGGAGCGGTGTCGGTGTCGCTATTCCAGAAAGGAGATGAGGCGGCTGGCAAGTGTGAATACGAACTTCGCGTAAAGGACAGCGGCATTGGGATGTCGAGTGAGTTTGCCTCTCACGTCTTTGAGGCATTCGAGCGCGAGAGGACAAGCACTGTGAGCGGCATACAAGGCACGGGGCTTGGTATGGCAATCACCAAGAGCATTGTTGACCTTATGGGCGGAACGATTTCGGTACACACGGAGCAAGGAGAGGGCTCGGAGTTTGTAATCAACGTGCACTTCACAGTGCAGGAAGAAAGCACAGCGAGTGAGAATGATAAAGTACAAGCGGGCGAAGAAGCGATGCTGAATGCTGAAGCCGTAGCCGAACCGAACGAGGAAAGTGCAAAAGCGACAGACAGCGCGGAATCAGAGGAAGCGATGCCCAGTGCCAAAGCCGTAGCCGAATCGAGCGCGGAAGTCGCAAAAGCGGCAGACGATGCGGAAGCAGAGGAAGCGATGCGACCCGCCGCGGACGACCATCACCAACGCCTGCTCCTTGTGGACGACATGGAAGTGAACCGAGAGCTTGCAAAGATGATTCTTGAATCGCACGGCTTTGCGGTGGAGCAGGCGGTGAACGGAAAGGAAGCCGTGGAGAAAGTTGCTGGCGCGGTGAGCGGCTACTACGACGCGGTGCTGATGGACATACAGATGCCCGTGATGAACGGCCACGAGGCAAGCCGTGCAATCCGCGCGCTCGGCGGCGAAAGGTCAAAAGTGCCGATTGTCGCTATGACCGCGAACGCCTTTGCCGAAGACAAGAGAGCCGCGCTTGAGGCGGGCATGAACGCGCACATAGCAAAGCCGATTGACGAGGAGCAGCTGTTCTCCGTGCTGGCGAAGATTGCGGGGAAGTGAATGCGCCGTTAGCGCGGCGGGCGTTCAAAAAGCAAAATCTGCCTGTCCTGACCATGCGAGTCGGGCGGCTCAAAACTATTTTTACGGAGGAAGCCTTATGCTTCAATTCAACGAAGATTTTTATAAGCGTCTGTTCCACGCGCTTGACAACAATTCCGTGCTCATGCGCGTGGACGCTGACGGCACATACTACCCCGTCTGGTGCTCCGACGAGTTCTGCCAGATGATGGAGGGAACGCAGGACGACTTCATCCGGCTGGAGAACGCGAGCGCGATGAACACCATCCACCCCGACGACCACGAGGCGGTGGCGTTCCTCTTCAAGCACCACCACGCGCCTGACGGCTCGAACTCGCTCACCATCCGTAAGACCACCATAAAGGGGAACGAGCTGCACGTGTGCGTCCACTACGCCTTCATCGAGGAGGACGGCGTGCAGTACGCCTACTGCTCCTACTTCGATGTGACGGAGATGAAGCAGAACCAGCGGCAGACCGAAGACGCATACGAGGGAATGCTCAACCAGTTCAATGCGATGGCGGACGAAAGCCTGACCGTGTTCCGCACCAACCTGACCAAGGGCGTGATTGAGGACGTGCGCGGCTACGACCTCTACCCCACCGACTTCGTCGGCGGCTCTATTGCGGAAAGCGCGAAAATCCGCGCGGCAAGTTTCCTCGTTCCGGGCGACAACGAAAAATACAACGAGATTTTTGCGCTCGACAAGCTTTTGAAGCGCTACTACAACGGCGAGGGACCGGCCACGTTCGTGGGCTACTGCCGCCGCCACTCAGACCGCCAGTGCTTCGTCAAGTTCTCCGGCACGGCACGGAAAAACCCCGTCACCGGCGATGTGACGGCGTTCGGAATCGAGACCGAGTACAACAACCAGCACATCTCCGAAGTCCTCAACAACAAGGTGCTCGCAAAGCAGTACGACATGGTGTGCTACATCGTGGGCGACACCTACGGCGTGGTCATCGGCAACGCGGCGAACATCAAGCGCGGAAACATCTTCCCAAAAGAAAAGACGGGGAGCTACAGCGGCTACATCGAAACGCAGGTGTTCCCCGCCATCGCAGGGAGCGATGGGGAGAAGGCAGCCGTGCGCGACGCGCTTTCCACAGAGAGAATCCGCGCGGAGCTTTCCGAAAATGAATCCTACGCCGTTGATGTTGCCGTGGAGCTTTCGGGCGAGACATTCAACAAGCACTTCATGTTCTACCCCGTGGACCGCGAGGCGAATTTCTACATCCTCCTAAAGAGCGACATGACGGAGGCGCTTCGGGAGCAGCGCGAGCGGGAGCGGAGCCTGTCGCTCCACAACAGCATGATGGAGCAGTTCAACGCCATCGCAGAGGAGAGCCTTACGGTGGTGCGCTCGAATGTGACGACGGGGAAAATCATGGACATCCGCGGCACGGACTTGTATCCGAGCGACAAGGTGGGGTGCACCATCGGGGAGTACGCCGAGGCGCGGCTTGCAAGCTTTGTGAGCCAGGCTGACCGCGAGCGCTACATCAAGACATTCGACATGGAACATCTGCTTTCGCGCACGGAGCGGGGACTTGGCGCAATCTCGATGACCGCCTGCTGCCTCCGCGCGGACGGCACAAAACGCTTCGTCAAGTTCACAGGCTCTGCAAGCCGCAATCCCGTCACGGGCGAGGCGGACGCATTCGGCATAGAGACCGACTGCAACTCCGAGGTGGTGAGCGAGATTCTTGACAACAAGGTGCTTGCCCGACAGTACGACATGGTGTGCTACATCGCGGGCGACACTTACGGCGTGGTCATCGGCGACGCGGCGAACATACAGCGCGGAAGCATCTTCCCAAAAGAAAAGACGGGAAGTTATGCCGACTACATCCGCAATCAGGTGATTCCCGTGGCGGACACGCAGACGCACGACCGGCTGGAGCTGTTAGAATCGCTTTCTGCTTCTCGGATTGAGGAGGAGCTTTCAAAGGGCGAGCCGTACGCGGTGGATGTCACTTGCAGGATTGACGGCGACTTGTACACCAAGCGATTCGTGTTCTACATGGTAGACCGTGCGGCAAAGTTCTACATTCTCCTGAAGAGCGATGTGACCGAAATCCTCAACGAGCGCGAGTCCAACGCAATCCTGCACAAGACGCTCGGCTCAGGCCCGTGGTCCATGGACTTTGACGAGGCGGGCACCATGACGAGCGTCACCTGGACGGAGCCGTTCAGAAAAATGCTCGGCTACGAGAGCGAGGAGGACTTTCCGAACAGGCTTGAGTCATGGTCGGACTTGCTCCACAAAGATGACAAGGAGCGCGTCCTTTCCGAGTTCAACAGCACCATCGCAGACTACACGGGAAAGAAATCCTACGATGTCGAGTACCGGCTGCTCACAAAAGACCGCGGCTGGCGGTGGTTCCACGCGATGGGGCGGCTCAGAAGGCGCGCTGACGGAACGCCCGTCACCTATGTGGGCATGTTCGTGGACATCACCGAGAAAAAGGAAATGGAGGCGCAGATACAGGAGCAGCAGCGCCTGCTCGAAACCGCGCTTGAGGAAGCAAAGCGCGTGAACGTGGCGAAAACCACATTCCTTTCCAACATGAGCCACGACATCCGCACGCCCATGAACGCCATCATCGGATTCACGAACCTTGCGCTCCAGACGCATGGCGACGCGGAGAAAGTCACCGAGTATCTGGGCAAAATCAAGACGTCGAGCGACCACCTGCTTTCGCTCATCAACGATGTGCTGGAGATGAGCCGCATTGAGAGCGGGAAGATTGAGCTTGACGAACAGCCGTGCAGCCTTCCCGAAATCCTGCACTCCCTGAACACGATTATCACGGGGCAGGTGGAGGGCAAGCAGCAGACGCTGAACATGGACACGCTCAATGTGCATGACGAGGACATCTACTGCGACAAGCTGCGGCTGAACCAGGTGCTTCTGAACCTGCTCTCAAACGCCGTCAAGTACACGCCGAACGGCGGGGCGGTCTCCGTGCGCGTGGAGCAGCGCGAGGGTGCGCCCACAGGCTACGGCTCGTACCGCATACAGGTGAAGGACAACGGCATCGGCATGTCGCCTGAGTTCGCGGCGCGGGTGTTCGAGGCGTTCGAGCGGGAGCGGAACTCCACGGTGAGCGGCATACAGGGCACGGGGCTCGGCATGGCGATAACGAAGAAAATCGTGGACATGATGGGCGGCGAGATAAGCGTGGAGACCGAGCAGGGAAAGGGGACGACATTCACGGTGGATGTGCGCTTCCGCATTGCCGAGGGCGCGGCGAAGAAAGACCACCGCATCGTGGAGCTTGACGGAATCCACGCGCTCGTGGTGGACGACGACTTCAACACCTGCGACAGCACGATGAAGATGCTCGCCAAGATGGGAATGCGCCCCGAATGGACGCTTTCAGGCAAGGAGGCGGTGCTGCACGCGCGGCAGGCGAAGGAGATGGGCGACGGCTACGGCGTGTTCATCATCGACCTGAAGCTGCCCGACATGAACGGCGTGGAGGTGACGCGGCAGATACGCGCGGCAATCGGCGCGGACACGCCCATTTTGCTGATGACCGCCTACGACTGGCCAGCGATAAAGGACGAGGCGCAGTCGGCGGGAATCAACGCCTTCTGCAACAAGCCCGTGTTCCTCTCCGAGCTGCACTCCGCGCTTTCCCGCGCAATCGGGAGCGTGGCTGACGACGGGGCGGACGGCGAGGAGCAGAAGCAGGCGGACTTCAGCGGGATGCGGCTTTTGCTGGTGGACGACATGGATGTGAACCGCGAGATTGCCGTGATGCTGTTGGAAATGCACGGCTTTGCGGTGGAGCAGGCGGCGAACGGAAAGGAAGCCGTGGAGAAAGTGGAACGCGCCGAGGCGGGCTACTACGACGCAGTGCTGATGGACATACAGATGCCCGTGATGAACGGCTACGAGGCGACGAGGGAAATCCGTGCGCTCGGCGGCGAAAAGGCAAAAGTGCCGATTGTGGCGATGACCGCAAACGCCTTTGACGAGGACCGCCGCGCCGCGCTGGAGGCAGGCATGAACGCGCACATCGCAAAGCCGATTGACGAGGAGCAGTTGTTTGGAGTGCTCGCAGAGCTTGCGGGGAAGTGAGGGGATTGAACAAACTCCGCTCGCTTCTGTTATCATAGGACGTGAAAAAAAGGAGCAATTTATGAAAAAAATATTCGCATTGCTGTTGATTTTCGTCTCAGCCTTCGCATTCGCAAAGCCAAATCCAAAGGCGCAAGGCTACAAGACGCACGAGACGAAAGACAAATCCGTGCCGGTCGTCTACCTTATCCGCGACATTTCGCCCGAAGCATTGGTCAAAGTGTACCAGGCGACTGGCTATAAAACCAGCGGAAAAGTAGGCGTAAAGGTGAGTACGGGCGAAAGCGAAAACTCAAACTACCTGCGCCCCGCGCTCATCAAGAACCTTGTGAAGGATGAGCTGAACGCGACGATTGTGGAGTGCAACACGGCGTACGGCGGCGGGCGGAGCAACAACATCGACCACATCAAAATTGCGCGCAACCACGGATTTTTGGACGTGGCGAACGGCTTTGACCTGCAGGACGCGGAAGGCTACATGACGCTTCCCGTGAAGGGTGGCGAGCGGCTCACAGAAAACTATGTCGGCTCGCACTTTGCAGACTACGACACCTACCTGATTCTCTCGCATTTTAAAGGTCACGCGATGGCAGAAGCGGCAAAATCAGTTTGCGACTACATGCAGGGCGGGCGCGGAATCGTGTGCGTGAACGTGATGAACCGCATTTCCGTGGACTGCGACTGCGACGCGAATCCCGCCGAGCCTGACATGCACGACATCGGCATTCTTGCAAGCCTTGACCCCGTCGCGCTCGACCAGGCCTGCGTGGACCTAATCTACACGGCATCTGACGGCGGAAGCGTGGTGGAGCGAATCGAAAGCCGCAACGGAAACCACACGCTGGAACATGCGGAGAAAATCGGCTTCGGGTCGCGGAAGTACCGTCTGATGGAAATCAAGTAGACGTGTCCGAAGTCTGCATTTTTTGAGGAGAACCTCGGTTTTCGAACACGCCCGACGGGGTGGGGGAGGGGTGGCGTAGCCGTTGCGGAACGAAGTGGAGCAATGGAGCGACAGCGTAACCGCGGATAGCCCGACCTGTAGTGAGCGTATGCGAACGAAAGGGTGCGCCCAAATTTATATGGTTATATGGAGGAAAACATGAAAATCAAGGCAATTATCAAGGTATTGCTCGCGCTGGCTATGGTTTCGGCAAGCTCAACCACCGTTTTTGCGCAGGGAAAATCAAAGTCGCTCGTGGTGTATTTTAGCCGTGCGGACGAAAATTATTCGGTGGGGAACATCAGTGAGGGCAACACCGCGATTCTGGCGAAGATGATTGCGCAAAAAACGGGCGCGGATATTTTTGAAATCGTTCCAGAAAAGCCTTACCCCAAAGCCTACAAGGCTTGCACCGAAGTGGCAAAAGACGAGCAAGCAAAAAGTGCGCGCCCTTCATACAAAGGAGAGGTTGACACATCTGGCTACGACACCATTTACATCGGCTACCCCATTTGGTGGGGAGATTTGCCGATGGTGGTCTACACCTTTTTGGAAAAGCACGATTTGAGCGGAAAAACGCTCGTTCCGTTCTGCACGCACGAGGGAAGCGGACTTTCCGGCACGGACGCTTCAATCAAGCGGCTCTACAAGAACGTCACGCTGAAGAAGGCTCTCGTGATGCGGGGAAACGTGGCGCAGAACAACAGGAAAGATGCCGAGACGCAGATTGCGACGTGGCTCAAATAATCAAAAATCACATAGCATAAATGGAGAAAATCATGTTTTTGGAAAAAATCAATTCGCCTCTGGACATCAAGAAACTTGCCGTTTCTGATTTGAAAACGCTTTCGGACGAGACCCGCGCGGCTCTCATCAACAAAATCTCAAAGGCGGGCGGGCATATCGGCCCGAACCTGGGCATGGTCGAAGTCACCGTGGCAATGCACTATGTTTTTGATTCGCCCACGGACAAAATCGTCTTCGATGTGTCGCACCAGTGCTACCCGCACAAGATTCTGACGGGGCGCAAAGCCGCGTTCACCGACGAGGCGCATTTCCACGATGTGACGGGCTACACGAATCCTGCGGAAAGCGAGCATGACCACTTCATCGTCGGACACACTTCGACTTCGGTTTCGCTTGCGCTCGGTCTTGCAAAGGCTCGTGACCTCAAAAAGTCGGGCGAGAACATCATTGCGGTCATCGGCGATGGCTCTCTTTCCGGCGGCGAGGCGTTGGAGGCTTTGGATTATGCGGGCGAGTACGCGGGAAATCTCATCATCATCGCGAACGACAACGACCAGAGCATTGCCGAAAATCACGGTGGCTTGTACAAGAGCCTGCGCGAGCTGCGCGAATCAAACGGAACGGCGGCGAACAACATCTTCAAGTCGCTCGGACTGGACTACCGCTACCTCGACGACGGACACGACACGGAAAAGCTGGTCGCGCTTTTTGAGAGCGTGAAAAACATCGACCACCCGATTGTGCTGCACATTCACACGATAAAGGGAAAGGGCTTGCCGTTCGCCGAAAAAGACCGCGAGGCTTGGCACGCCGGAGGCCCCTTCAATGCGGCGGACGGCTCGAGGCCGAGCAACGGGGATGGCGACACGACCTTGTTTGAAAGCCTGACGAACCTTCTTGACACGAATGAGAGGGCGGTGGTTCTGAACGCGGCGACGGCGATGGGCTTTGGCTTTGTGGGAGAAATCCGCGAGAAGTACGCGAGGCGCGGTCAGTTCGTTGATGTGGGCATTGCCGAGGAAAACGCCGTTGCGATGGCGAGCGGCGTGGCGAAAAACGGAGGCGTTCCCGTGTTCGCGACTTTCGCGCCCTTCTTCCAGCGCGTGTACGACCAGATGTCGCACGATGTCGCGCTCAACTCAAATCCCGCCGTCTTCATCGTGATGTCCCCCGGAGTCGGCGGCATGAACAGCAACACCCACACCGCGCTCTGCGACATTCAGATGTTCGCCCACATTCCGAACATCGTCTACCTTGCTCCTGCCACAAAAGAGGAATTCGTCCAGATGTTCCGATTCGCGACGACGCAGAAGAAAAATCCCGTCATCATCCGCGTGCCGGGCCAGTTCCCCGTGAGCGGAATCGCCGACACGACGGATTATTCCCTTGTCAAAAACAAGGTCGAGCAAAAAGGAAGCGGCGTTGCCATCATTGCGGTGGGCGTAATGGTCCCGATGGCGGTTGAGGTGGCAAAAATCGCAAGCGAAAAGTCGGGCAAAAAAATCACCGTCATCAACGCGAGGTTTTTGAACGCGCTTGACGAGGAGCTTCTGGAATCGCTCAAAAAAGACCACAGGCTCATCATCACGATTGAGGACGGGCTTTTGATGGGCGGCTACGGTCAGACCGTCGCTTCGTTCTACGGAAACAGCGACATGAAGGTGGTGAACCACGGCATCTCCCGCGCATTCCACACGGACTTTGACGCGGCACAATTGCTCGCCCAGCACGGAATGAGCGCGGAATTGCTGGCGAAAGAGGCGATGCGGTTTCTTGGAAAATAGGGCGAAATGACGGCTCGGAATCACGCCCCCTTTCTGCCTTGCACCACCCTGGGCATTCCAGAAAGGTCGCGCGTGATTCGGACGCTTTGGAAGCCCGCTGATTTGAAAAGCTCCGCCGTCTCTTGCGCGTTGTACTCGCCCGTCTCCATAATCAGCACGCCGTTTCGGTTCAAATGCGCATGGCACTGCGGCACGAGCCTTCGTATCAGCGAAAGTCCGTCCTCCGTGCGGGCATATTCGCCGTTTTCCGTCACATCGCCGTCAAGCGCAAGAATCGGCTCGCTCCGACCGTCCTTCAGAAGCTCCAAAGCCTCCGAGTGCGGCACATAGGGCGGATTCGTGGCGATTACATCAAAGCTCTGTGGAATGTTCTCGAAAAGATTCGACCGAACGAAATGAAGATTGGAACTTGAAGACTGGAAATTTCGATTCGAGCAATCGCCTTTCTCGTCCGCGTTTTCAGAAAGCAAGCGGGCGGCATTTTTTTTCGCGACCGCAAGGGCTTTCTCGCTGATGTCAACCAAAGTCAGGCTTAATCTGCGCTCACCTGCGTAATCTGAGCTTATTTTTTTTGCGATTGAAAGCCCCACGCACCCGCTCCCCGCGCACATATCGCACACGGTGGGAATAGCGTTTGGGTTGGCGCGGAAGCGGTCTTCGAGCGCGTCAAGCGCAAGCTCCACGAGAAGTTCCGTGTCGGGCTTTGGAATCAGCACATCAGGTGTGACGAGGAAATCCAGAGCGAAAAATTCCTTGTGGCCCGTGATGTAGGCGACAGGAAGCCCCGTCTTGCGCTTTTTAATAGAAGAAAAAAATTGCTCCTCCTGCTCGCCCGTCAGCTCAAAATCCCGCTCCAAAAGAAGATGCGTCCTGTCAAATCCCGTGATGAACTGGAGCAGAACCTCCGTGTCGAGCGCGGGCGTTGGCGAAGCGGGAAGGCTCTTCTTTCCGTAACTTTTGGCTTCCTGAATCGTCATTTTACAGCTCCGTTCCCCGCCACACGGGTTTTGAAAATTCTTCGCCAAATTTCTCCATATATTTTCAAAATCCCCCTGTTTGTTGAAAATTCTAGGGGCATTTTAGCGAAGCGTTTTCACAAAATAAAGACTTTTTGAAAATAGATGATATTTTTCGAGCGAGATTTTTCAAATTTTAGAAAAAATGCCGAGTTTTGCCTTTTCCGTCATTCTGAACCCCACACGGGTGCATTTCATAATCGCTGATAAGATTCATAGATTCTTCTCGGCGGGCAGCGCGTTGGAATGACGGATTTCAAAAAAGCGAAAAATGAGAGCGTTTCCGCTCTGGCTGCTGGCTCAACGCCCGTCTTTTTTACAATTCGCGGTAATAAGGGCAGATGTTCTCAAAGCGTCCGTCTTTCGCTCGAAATCCCTTTGGAATCGTTCCAAGTTGCACAAATCCCAGCCGCTCATACAGATGGCGAGCGTGCGTATTGCTTTCCACCACCGCGTTGAATTGAAGAACGCCGAAGCCACTTTCCTTTGCCCGTAAAAGGCTGTCCTTCACCAACAGGTAGCCAATGTGCTTTCCGCGCGAAGAAGACGATACGGCATAACTTGCGTTTGCAATATGCGAGCACCTTCCCACATTGTTCGGGTGGAGAATGTAGAGTCCGTGGATACTGCCGTTCTCCTCTGCAACGGCGCAATACGTCTGAATGCCGAAAAAATCCGCTCCGCTTTTTGCGTCAAGCACATCTTCTTGCGGAAAAGCGATTCCTTCCTCCACAACCTCGTTCCAAATCAAAATCATCTTTGGAACGTCATTTTCTGCATACTTTCTGATTATCACACGCGCCTCCTTTATGAAACTCCGCTATTTCTTCACCTCAAACACAATCGCCTCGTCTGCGGGAATCGGCTTGCTGAAGTAGTAGCCTTGAATCGTGTCCGCGCCGAATTCTCGAAGGCGCTCGTACTGCCACGCTTCTTCCACGCCCTCGATAATCATTTCTTTGTCAAGGTCGTGCATGAGATGGATAATGTTGCGGATAAACGAGTCCTTGCCGTCCACCAAGTACGTGTCCACGAGCGACTTGTCGAGTTTTATGACATCGACGGGAATGTACGTGAGGTAGCCGAGCGACGAATAGCCCGTGCCAAAGTCGTCCATGAGCAGACGGATTCCCATTTCCTTAAAACGCTTGAAAATATTGTCGGCGAGCGCACTTTTTTCAAGGAACAGCCCTTCGGTGATTTCGATTTCAAGATAATGCGCGGGAACGTCGTACTGTTCGAGCAGACCCGCCACAAAATCAATGTAGCCGTGGTCGTTTAGCTGGTTGCTTGAATAGTTTACGGAAACGGGGTGCAACTCGCGTCCTGCGTCCTTCCAAGCGGCAAGTTGCTTTATGACAAGTTCCGTGGTAATGCGCCCAATCCGCCAAATCCAGCCGTTGCGCTCGGCAATCGGAATGAACTGCCCGGGGTAAATGCCCGGCTCTTTCATGCGCACAAGTGCCTCGTAGCCGCTCACTTTTTTTGTCCGCGAATTGATTTGCGGCTGGTAGAGCATATAAAATCCGTCGTTGTCGAACGCTTCCTGCACTTTTGCTTTGATGCGCATTTCCTCGTGCATCCGCTCCTTCATTTCGTCGCCGTACAAAAACGCGGCGTTCTGCCCGCGGTTTTTCGCCTCGTACATGGCGGTTTCGGCGTTCGTAATGTGCTGCTCTGGGTCGGTAACGCCGTCGGAATTAGCGATTCCAAGGCTCGCCGTAATGCCGATTGTTTCATCTCCGAGCGGGATTGGCGCACGGATTCCGTCAAGGATTTTTTTGATTGTTTCATGCGTGGGCGAAAGGTGCGCGTTCGGAATCATCATCACAAATTCGTCGCCGCCGTAGCGACCGATGAGCCAGTTTTCCTCCGTGCCCAGATTCATAAAAATCGCGACGAGGTACTGCAAAATGCTGTCCGCAACGTGATGCCCGTAATTTTCGTTCAGATTTTTGAATCCGTCGATGTCCAGCATGACGACCGAGTACACGTCCTCCGCCGTGAGCGTTGTGCGCATCCGCTCAATAATTGTCCGTCGGTTCAGGATTCCGAGCACCTCGTCGTATTCGGTTTGGTATTGCAACTGCTCTTTTGACTCTTTGATTTGGTCGCGCGACGCGCTCAACTCGTCGTTTATTTCGCGCAGTTCCTCGTTCACGCCGCGCGCGATTGCCGACGAAAGGTGCGCGGAAAGCGCGAACATGAGAATCCCCAGCGAAAGCAAAGCCGCGACTGGCAAAATCTGCCCGTAGCGAGACAAAAACGTTTCTGGGCGGTTGAAAAACTCCGTGCCAGCGGGAAGCGCGGAAATATTCACGCCAAAACGTTTGAGTGCCGCGTAATCAAACGCGCACCGACTCGGCGTTGCCGTTCCAAGCGGAATCCCGCTGATGTCCGCGCCGTTAAGCACCCGCGCCACGGTGTCCGCCGCCATCTGGCACTGAGATTCAAAGTCAAGAAAAACGCCGCCGAGAATGCCCGTTCCCTCGATTCCTGCGTAATTTCGGAAAATGGGAACGTGCGCGTGCGCTACCACCGTATTTGTGCGCGAGAGCATGGAATGTGTGTTCCCCGCGTTGTCGCCGTCGCTCGTCATGTAAAACAAAAGCGTTCCGTCTCCGAGCGCGTCGAGCGCAGAAACAAGCGCGTCCTCCGAGAGCGCGGACGAGTCCAAGTCCACGAACGCGCACTCTGGGTAGAGAGGCGCGCACGCATTGAACAGCGCACCGTCCGCACTTCCTTCCGCCGACTGGTCGTGCAAGCCCACAAACGTCCGTGCCGAAGGGAAGAGCGTTCGGGCAAGTTCAATCGTCTGCTGGAGAAAATTGTTTTCGTAAAAACCTGTGATATGCAGGTTTTCTGCCGCACGAGAAGCAAGCGCAAAATCGTTTACGCCAAAAAAGACCATCGGCAAACCCGCAAATAATTCGTCCTGATACGAAAGCGCGAACAAGAGCGCGTCGTCATCGCCCAAAAGCACCGCCTCGTAATCCGCTTTTCCAGAAAGCCGCGCCTTGAGAAAATCGTGAAACGGCTGCTTGTCCTCTTCCGTGCTAAAACTCTTTGCGTCCATAAAAACGGTGTCGTACTCAATGCCCGCCGTGTACAGTCCCTTTTCAAGCCCGCGCACCTGCGCGTCATACGAAAAAGAGAGCGGGTTGTACGAACTAAGGAACAAAACCTTGTGGCGCACCTCCGCGCTTCCACGCGCCGATTCAGGAACGCTCCCGTTCCTCGTAACGAAATGCAACAGAAACGCAACCGCCAAAACCAAGCACACCATGCCCGCCACCAGCGAAGCCGTGCGGAGTGTGCGCAATGTCGTCTTTGTCATCAAAAAGCCTCTTTTGCTCCTATGATAGCACGATTGCGTTATTTTATAAAGTGCGGGCGACAGAATAGGGGAGGGGGGAGATTTTTTTCAAAAAGAGAACCGTTTTGTTTTTTTTCAGAAAATCGAATTCAAAAAAGAGCGATGATTTTTATTAAACGAAAACCATCGCTCTTTTTGAGTTTCGTTTTTTACTGCGCTTCCACGTTGTCGATGAGACGAACGCCCTCAAGGAACACCGCCGCGTAGAGCCGCCCGTCCTTCTCCGTCACGTAGTCCACGGCAAAGCCCGCGTCCGTAAGGAGCCGCTTCTTTTCCGCGATGGGCGCGCCCGACGCGAGGATTTGGTGGAACTTCGGCGCGATTTTGAGTCCTTCCGCGCTCAGCCTGCGGTTCCGGCTCGAAATGGCAAGCCCGCTTTCCTCGCGCACAATCGGGCAGGGAACGATGTTCACGTCGAGGAAGAACGCCTTCGCCATGCCCCGAAGAAGCTCGAGCTGCTGGAAATCCTTCTCGCCGAAATAGGCGTTTTCCGGCCGCACGATGCCGAACAGCTTCATCACGACGGTGAGCACGCCGTCAAAGTGCCCCGGCCGCTTCGCCCCGCACAGCTCTTTCGAGAAATCGGTCTCGACGACCTTGTAGCGGTAGCCGTCGGGATACATCACGTCGTACGTCGGCGCGAACAGGTAGTCCACGCCGAGTTTCTCAAGGAGCGCGCAGTCGTCCGAAAAATCCGCCGGATACGTCTCCAAGTCCTTCTTGTCGTTGAATTGCGTGGGGTTCAAAAAGACGCTTGCCACCGCAACGTCGTTCTCCGCGCGGCACTTTTCCACGAGCGACGCGTGCCCGGCGTGAAGCCCGCCCATCGTCGGCACGAACCCGACCTTCTTTCCCGCAAGCGATTTCTGCTCGCCTCTCCATTCGTCCACTGACCGTATGATTTTCATCTTTTGTATTCTCCTTCCATTTTCCGAGCCGTTCCGCCCTCGGTGGCCCAGCCTATCGAAACCACCATCCCGCGTTTCGTCCGTCATTCCGAACTCGACCGCATGACGGTTTGCTTCCGCGTCCGCGCGTTATTTCGTCACGTTCTCCGCTGACGGGAACGCGCCGCCCTTCACGTCAGCGTCGTATGAATTGAGCGCGTCCGAGACGAGCGAAAGCCCGTCCAAATACTGCTTCACGAACTTCGGCTTGAAGCCGCTCAGGCCGAGCAAATCCTGCAGCACGAGCACCTGCCCGTCGCAGTCCGCGCCCGCCCCGATTCCGATGGTGGCGATGCCGACTTCCCCGGTGATTTTCCTCGCCACGGCGGAGGGAATGCACTCAAGCGTGAGCGAGAAGCAGCCGAGCGATTCGGCCTTCTTCGCCTCCTCCACGATTTTTGCCGCCGCCTCGTCGGTCTTCCCCTGCACCTTGTGCCCGCCGAACGCCTGGTAGAACTGCGGGGTGAGCCCCAAGTGCGCCATGACCGGAATCCCCGACATGACAAGGTGGCGAATCACGTCCTCCTGCCCCCACACGCCCTCGATTTTGACCGCGTTCGCGCCCGACTGCAAAAGCCGTCCCGCGCATTCGGTGGCATAATCCGCGCCGCGCCGCGTGGTGAGGAACGGCATGTCGGCAATGATGAACTTTCCCGTGCCGTTGCGAACCGAGCGCGTGTGCTCCGCGAGCCAGTCGATTCTTGCGGGAATCGTCGTCTCTTCGCCGTGCATGACCATCGCGCAGCTGTCGCCGATGAGGATTGTGTCGATGTTCGTCTTGTCGATGATTTTCGCGAACGTGCTGTCGTAGCACGTGACCATGGAGATTTTGCGCCCGTCGCGCTTTCGGGCGGAAAAGTCGATTGTTGTCATAGTACCTGTCCTTTTTGAATCAAGTCTATTTTTGTGGATTTTTGCGGTTTCCCGCGATAAAAAGTCGCCGCCTTAAACTAAGGTCGCCGCTTTTTGATTTCATTTTCTAGTATACGATTTTTTGCATAAAAACGAAAGTTCTTATTTTGCTCAAATTTCAATTTCTGCAAGCATTGAATCGAAATTTGCTGAACGCCCGATTTCTCCTCGAATGAGCGTAAAAAAAAGCAACGCGACTTTTGTGTTTTTCGTTCTTTGTTTGATTTTTGCACACGACTCTCGAATAATGCTTTTTACGGTTGCTTTTTCGCTTTCCGTTTCGCTCAAAATGTCAAACGCACCGTCCACCGTTGCGCAAGACAAAATGCGAGCGATGTCGTTTTGCTCGATTTTTGAAAAAGACGTGAGAGCGGCGTGAGACGCGATGATTTCCATGCGACAATCCGCAACGTGAGAGTGCGTGTTCCAGATTCCGCCTGCGATTTTTACGAGTTTTCCTGCGTGTCCGATTAAAAAAAGGTGAGTTGCACCAAGATTTTGCGCTTCGTCAAGCGCGTGAGAAATGAAGTTTGAGCAAACGACGATGGGAACGTTTTGAAGCGCGGGGATTTTTTTTGCAAAATCTTCTCCGATGTTTCCAGGCGTAATGATGAGAGAGCGGATTTTCCCCTTTTGCTGTGCAAGCGCGACGCGCACTTCCAATGCGATTGCGCTTTTGAGAGCCTCTTCGCTCATCGGCTCTACAACGCCGCTCGTTCCCAGAATTGAAATCCCGCCTTTTATTCCAAGTTTTGGATTGAACGTCTTTTTTGCAATTTCTTCGCCGCCTTCCGCTTCGATTTTGACGAGTACTTTTCCCAAAAAATCGTTTTCTTTGATTACCGAACGAACTTCGTCAAAAATCATTTTTCTCGGAACCCGATTTATCGCGTATTCGCCTTTTTTTTGCTCAAAACCGTCCTTTGTAATAATTCCGATTCCGTTTCCGCCCAAAATTTCGATTTTTTCGATTTCGCCTGCAAAAAGTTCGACCGTGGCGATTATGTTGATTCCGTTTGTTGCGTCTTCGTCGTCGCCACCGTCTTTTTGAACTTTGCACGAAGCGATTTTGCCTTTTTGAAGAAAAATTGCTTCGACTTCCGAAATTGCCACAAATCCTTTGGGCGTTACAAGGCGTGAAAAATGCGGAAACGTTCCCGAAAACGCAGCAATCGCCGCAGCCTTTGCTGCCATAGCCGCCGCGCTTCCAGTCGTAAAACCGCAACGAAGTTTTTTGTCTCCGCACTTGACAAATTGCTCCGTCGCGATTTTTTCCGCATTTTCTTCCATAAAATCAAAATTCCAAAAAGTTATTTTGCGTCAACCGTGATTTTTGGCTCGATATTTCCCGCTTTTGCGATTTTTTCAATGTACATTCTTCGGATTTGAGGATATTCGCCGAGTCCTTTTACGAGCGTGTCCACGGTTTTAAATCCCGCCGCTTTGAATTGATTTTTCCAACTGTCGTCTTCATCTCCAGCCATATCGTTGTTTGCGTGGTCGCCTGCCACAAGCATGAGCGGAGAAAGCAACACTTTTTTGAACTTTGCCTTTTTCACTTCCGCGATTACGGTTTTGCAATCAGGATAGGCTTCAACAGTTCCCACAAAAATGTTTGCTCGTCCGTCTGCCTTTGCCTGATAATCTGCCGCTGCGTACAAAAAGTTTGAAAAATATTCCGTTCCATGACCCATTAAAACAAGCGCGGTTTTTTTGTCCTTTACATTTTTTGAAAGCACGGCTTCCACACGCGAAATATCCTTTTCGTTTGCAAGAAGCGGCTCGCCGTACACAAACGAATCGAATTTTTTTTCGTAGGAAGACGCAAGTTCTTTCATTTCGTTGTACTCAAGTCCGTACATCATGTGCGTTGGCTGCACGATGACATTTTTATATCCTTTTGCGAGCGCGTCGGCGAGTGCTTCGTCAACGCTAAAAATGTCAACGCCGCGCCCTTTGAGTTTTGCGCGAATCAAAGAACTCGTGTACGCCGACGTAACGTAAGCGTCAGGAAATGCCTCCTGCACGTCTTTTTCCACTGCCACGATTGTCGCCTGCCTGTTTTCCTCAAAACTCGTTCCAAAACTCACGAGTATTATGGCAAGCGATGCCAAAATTCCGTTCATAACGAACCTCCATTTTTTTTTCGCCGCTTGTGCGTAAGCGACATTTTTTTATTTTTCTTCAAACAATTTTGAGAGAATCTCGTAACTTTCTGCCCACCGCGCTCCCGCCTTAAAGTGATACAATTCACGTGGCAAAACAAAATATCGCCCGTTTTTGACGGCTCGGAGCGTTTTCCAGGCAGGATTTGATTCGAGCGTCTTTTTTACGCTTTCAAGAGCCTTTTGTTCGTCAACGCCCATCGTAACCACAAAAATAAAATCAGGCTCGTCTGAAAGGATTTTTTCCATTGAGATTTCCGCCGAGCCGTCTTTGTCCGTGTCGGCAACGTTTCGGCAACCGAGCGAAAACAAAATCGTTCCCGCCGTTGTGTCGCTCGATTTTTTTGCTTGCACACGCGAAGTGCTTGCTCGCAACGTTAAAATGCTTTTTTGATTTCCGCTTTTTTTTGAAATGATTTTTGCAATGCGCTCTTCTTGCATCTTTCCGAATTTTTCAAAATTTTGAGGGGAATGAGTGATTTTGCAAAAAATATCAAAAATCCGTAAAAAAGACTGAAAATCGTCGTAATTGAAAAACGCGCACGTAATTCCCGCTTTTTCGAGTGTGGACTCGATTTTTTTGTGCGAGCCTTGCTTTGCCGAAAGCAGCGCAAAGTCCACGCCCGAAGAAATCAAAAGTTCTGCATTTGGACTCATCATCGCTCCCACGTTCAAAACGTCAGAACTCGATTTTCCAAAAAGCGAAAAAACGCCGTTTTGGTGCGAAAAAAATCCGTCGGTTTTCCATGTTTTGTTTTCCGCTGCCGCTTTTTCAGAAGTCATTTTGGGCGGTTCAAGAAAACAGTCCGTTGTGGCAGCGGCAAGTGTTCCGCCAGAAAGAAGCCACAGCGTTGCAAGACTTCCTTGAAGAGAAGCCACCGCGCGCGGATGTTCGATGTGGACCGTTCTTCCCAAATCGTCGGTAAAAGAAACAGAATGAACGCGCACGCAAAAAACGAGCGCGAAAAGCAAAAAAAGAGGTTTCATCTCAAAACTCCATACATCGTGAAGATTTGCCCGATTTTGTTCACGGCGATCCGACTTTTACGGTTGCGGGACAGCGCGGGATTTTCACCCATCTTCTCCGTTGGGCATTTGCCCAGAACAAACGGTTTTGTATTGTGGTCGTGTTTCAAATTTTATACCACAAAATCGTATTTTTTGAAAAGAGGGCGCAAAAATCGTGGTAAAATTGACGGCATGAAAGGAAAAATCATCAACGTTTTTACGGCTGCAATCATTTTTATGCTTTCGATTTCAGCAACGTGCGGAATTGCGTTTGTGGCTTGGAAAACGGGCGCACGAGTCATTTCCGAAATAACAAAAGTCCGCGAGGAAAAAAAACGAACGCTCGCGTCTTCAAGCATCGCGCTTTGCGCCGAACTCGTTACGGTCAAAAATTCGTATTCTGGCATCGTTTCCATAAAAAAAACGAGAATCGCGGGACTCGCTCGCTCATTTTCAATCGTCAAATACGACGCAGTTCTTCGCGCGGGAATCCGCGACATTTCAAAGGCAAAAATCTCCGTTTTTGACGGCGGGCAGAGCGTTCGCGTTGTTCTTCCGCCGTGCGAAATTCTTGAAAGCGCGATTGTGGATTTTGAGATTTTTGACGAAGAAGCGAGCGTTTTTGTTCGCGTTACAACCGAAGAAATCCTTGAGGAAATCAAAAAAAGCCGCGCGGAAGCGCAAAATCGGCACATTGACGCAGGACTTTTGAACGAAGCGCAAAAGCAAGCAAAGCAAATCGTGGAAACGGTGCTTTTTGCAGCGGGATTTTCTTCGGTTATTGTAGAATCAGCGCGTTGAATTTCGTTTGTTTTTCCCGTAAGATTTCCCCTAGTGGAATTTTTATGGAACAATTTGAAGATGAAAAAATCAAAAACGAAATGACGGACGAAGTTGAAACAAAAGAAATCGGGTTTTCAAATCAAGAGCAAAGCGAAGAAATCTCATTTTCTGACCTTGGACTTGACGAAGAAACGCTTTTGGCAATCGAGAAAAAAGGGTTCAAAACGCCGTCTCCGATTCAACTCCTTGCAATTCCGCGTCTTTTGGCGGGGGATTCGAATCTAATCGCGAAGGCGAGGACGGGAACTGGAAAAACGGCTGCGTTTGGTCTTCCCATTGTGCAAAAAACGCGCGGAAAAAGTGGAGCGGTTCGCGCACTCGTTCTGGAACCAACGCGCGAACTTGCCGTTCAAACGTCTGAAGAATTGCGCTCGTTTTCTTCTGGAAAAGGCGCGAAAGTTGCGGTTCTTTACGGCGGCGCGTCTTACCGCGAGCAAATCCGCGCGCTAAAAAGTTTGCCAGAAATCGTTGTGGGAACTCCCGGGCGCGTGATTGACCACATTGAGCGTGGCACACTTTCTTTGGATAAAATCGACTTTTTTATACTCGACGAAGGCGACGAAATGCTCGACATGGGCTTTATCGACGATATAAAGCGTATTTTTTCTTCGGCAAATCCGCTTGCGCGAAAACTCCTTTTTAGCGCAACGATGCCTCGCGAGATTCTTTCAATCGCGGAGGAGTTTTTGGGCGACTACGAAGTGTGCGAAGAAGAAGGCTTTGTGGAAGAGCCGCTTTTGATTGAGCAAACATATTGGCTCGTGCGAGAAAAAGACAAAATCGAGGCTCTTGTTCGTTTAATCGATTCTTCCGAGGATTTTTTTGGACTTGTTTTTACGCAGACAAAAATCGACGCGGACGAAGTGCAACGTGCGCTTGATTTTCGGGGCTTTGAAGCGGCGGCTTTGCACGGCGACGTTGCGCAAAGTCAGCGCGAAAAAATCCTTGCTCGCTTTAGAGCAAAAAAAACGCGCGTTCTTGTTGCCACGGACGTTGCCGCTCGTGGCATTGACATTAGCGGGCTTTCGCACGTTGTAAATTATTCGCTTCCGTTTGACGGCGCAACGTATATTCACAGAATCGGGCGAACGGGAAGGGCAGGCGAGAGTGGCAAAGCGATTACGTTTGTGCGTCCAGAAGAGCGACGCAGGCTTTCGTTTTTGCGCTCTGCGATTCGGAAAAACGCAAAAGGCGAGATGACGTTTGGTTTTCCGCCAAGCATTCAAGAAGTTCTTGAATCAAAAAAATCTCGACTCATTTCTTCGATTCAAGAAAAAATGGAAAGCTTTTCAGAAAGCGAGGAGTTTAAGGATTTTGCTCGCTCTCTTTTGGCGCGTTTTGAGGCGGAGGAGGCCATTGCTCGTCTTTCTCGTGCGTTTTTAGGAGACGCGCTTTCGCCTTTGCGCTATAAAGAAATGGAGGAGATTCGCGAAGAAAAGGAAAGTCGAAAATCGCATTCGGCACTTCACGGAAAACGGCTTTTTGTTGGAATGGGAAAAAAAGACGGATTTTCTGCACGAGACATTGCGTCTTTTTTCAGTTCTCTTTTGAAAATTCCTGGAAGGCAAGTTGACGACATTCGCGTCATGGATTCTTTTTCGCTCATTTCTCTACCAGAAGGGGCGGCAAGTCGAGTTTTGGAACTAAGTCGAAAAAATCCGTCGCTTCCTCATATCCACGTTGACGTAAAAGGCGGATACAAAAATGAGCGAGGCAAAAAAAGCGACATTTTGAGAGGGGAGGGGAGAAGCGCGAAAGTCCGCTCTGAAAAAGGTGGCAGAATGGGAAAAACGCGCCCCCGCGTTCACACGCCAACGAACCGAAACGGCGCGTCCGCGTACAAAAAAACACGCCCCCGCGACGAATTTTGAAAAACGTGTGAAAAAAATGCGCGGTGATTGAGAAAAAAAAACGCGGTGATTGAGAAAAAAGAACTCGGTGATTGAGAAAAAAAATGCGGTGGTTGAGAGAAAAAATGCGGTGGTTGAGCGTGTCGAAACCACCGTTTTCATTTTGAAACAAAAAAAGGGGCGTTTCTGCCCCCTTTTTTTTCAAGAAAATCTACTCGCTTGGCGTGGCAAAGTATTTTTCGTAAGCCTCTGCCATTTTTGCCTCGGTGATAATTGCCTCTTTTTTGCCCGTGTAAGAAGAAGCCTGCGAGTTGAGTTCGTTGAGCGAACGAACGGCGGTTTCAAACGGAAGGTACATCAAAACGTAAATCGTTCCGTCTTTTGCTTGATAGCGGTCAACTTGCTCCGAGCCTTCAAGAATCGCGTCTGTTTGCTCGAACGTGTTATCAACAAGCCCCAAGAGCGCGTCGCGCTGATTGTCGCTTCCCGTGTCGCTCACATACGTTTGCATCACGTTTTGAACGCGCGTTTTGAGCGTTCGCGCAAGTTCTGCGCGTCCTTCTGTCCTTGCCAGTTTGAGCGAGTTTTGCACGTTTGAAAGTTTTCCCGCGCCAACGGCATAAATGCCCGTTGCGTCGCGCCGACCTTCGTACACCCAGTCTGGGTATCCGTCTTGCTCCGCTTGATTTGCCGCCGCCGTCTGCTCAGTCGTTCCGCATGACAAAATAAGCGATGTGGCAAAAAGCGCGACCACCAATCCAATAATCTTTTTCATAAACCGTTTGCCTCCTTGCGATTTTAAGATTTTATGAGAAAAATTATATCGAACTCCACAGTTTTTGCAACGAGTAAGAAAAAATGGTTATCTGTCATTACTTTCTATGAACGCCCGAAGTTTTTCTCTCATTGCCGCTGTCTTTAATTCCTCGTGTGAAACATGATGAAAATGTGAAATTAAATCATGCGGAAGTTCCCAAATATCGCCGTACTGCCGCTCAACGTACGCCATAAACTCATGCGGCGCGTTGTACTTTTCACCCTCGTATTCAAGCAAAACGGTTGGAAACAAAAAATCCCAGTCAAAAAGCCTTTTCCAGCCAACAGAGAAATTATCCAGCCCCCAGCAGACGGCGGGAGCTTTGCGTTCGCTTTCTGCCTGTTCAAATTCATTTGCATCGCACTCCGTAAGTTTCTTGAAAAGTGCTTCAAGATAGGGTGCTTGCTCTGCTTTGTCGTCAATATAGGGATGTTCCCGCCAGAATGTAACAGCCTCCGATGTATCGTTCTCTATGGTGCGGACGATTTCTTCTCGCTTGCGCTTTTGTTTTTCCCAGTATGAGTCCGAGCCTTCGCCGCAAAAATCATAAATATAGATGTCAACAAAGCAGGGAATTGTCAAATCACGCGGGCGGAAGCGAATCTGGCGACTTTTTGCCCACCAGTCATATATGAGCGTTATTTGAAAATGAGAGTCATCTTTTAAAAGTTCGCGAAGTTTTTCTATGTCGCTCCTGAACATTGCGCAATCTGTGTCGTCGTCCCACGGCACGAAGCCTTTGTGCCGCACAGCACCCAGCAATGTTCCGCTTTGAAGCCAATACGGAAATCCGTTTTTATCGCAGATTTCCGAAAGTTTCTTCAAAAGCAGCGCGTTTCCCCGCTGTAAAAGCCGTAAACCACCAGTAGCCTTTGGAAGCGATGAGAAAAAACGGACACGGCTTTCAGTATCGCTTTCCTCAGCCATTCGATACTGTTGCCAAAAGCGGATTTCAGCGAATTTTTGCATGAGCGCGGTTTCTCCAAGAATCGCACTTGTGCGGTCGTCCGCTTTCCACCAAAGCGAATTTCGTGATTCGTTTATGTTGTCGTGAAGCCTATTGAATTCCTGCTTGAGCGTGGCTTCAATGCGAGCAAAAAGCTCTTCGCCTTTTTCGTTTTGCTTTTCAAGCAAAATCTTCAACTCTTCGTTTTTGCGCGAAAGTTCCGCGATTTTTGCGTTTGCATCGTCAAGTTTTGCAATCAAATCAGGAATCATCAGTATGTTGTGATATGCCCGTTTTGCGATGTTGATGTAATTTTTCATATTTTTTCCTTATGTGTTGTTGTTTTCGCTCACTTTCTTTGCGAGTTCTGTGCTTGAAATTCCTTTAGTGTGCGGAATCCACACGACGCGAACGCCAACACGCTTCAAATCGTCCTCTGTTTTTTCATATAATGCGCTGCCTTTCCAATCTGTACCGTGGAACATCACAGAAAAGCGCAGATTCTCCCATGCGGCAATTTTGTCCAAAGATGTTTGCGGAATGGTCTTGTCTACATACCGGATTGCCCGCACAATCTCAATACGCTCCTCAAAAGGAATGACGGGCTTTTTGTGCTTGTAGTCCATCACAAGTTCGTCCGTGCTTACACCAGCAATGAGGAAGTCACACTGTTCTTTTGCCTTTCGCAAGATGTTCAAATGCCCGATGTGGAACATATCGAACACACCTGTCGTATAGCCTATATTTTTGTACCCCCCCCGTATAGTATTCGCTTTATCAAGTTCTTTTTTTATAAAGGCAGTAAGCTGGGAACTAGAAATTCCATCTGTGTGCGGAAGATACACAATCTCTACGCCTCGCGGAGCAAAATCCTCCTCAAACTTCTTCCATTGCTCTGTTCCATGCCAGTCAGAGCCGACGAACATTTTGTCAAAGTGAAGGTTTTCCCATGCGCTGATTTTATTTTTGTCCACCTGCGGAATAACTTGGTCTACATATCGGATAGCCTTTACGATTTCCGCGCGTTCCGAAAAAGCAATAACAGGAGTCTTGTGTTTTTCCATCAGAACAAGTTCGTCCGTGCTTACGCCGACAATGAGGAAGTCGCACTGTTCTTTTGCCTTTCGCAGGATGTTCAAATGCCCGATGTGGAACATATCGAACACGCCAGTCGTGTAGCCGATTATCATTGTGCTTCATCCTCATACAAAAAATTCGTTACGCAGCCAGAAACACCAATCGATTTAAGATACATCCAGTCATCAGCGTCATCTACCACAGCCGTCCATACGGTGATTCCGTTATCCAAGAGAACGCGCCACTCTCCATCGTCACGGATAAAGGTACGCCACACCATGCACACCGGTACCGAAAGTTCCTTGCACAGTTCCTTGACCTCGTTGAAATTGTTGAAATTGTTGAAATTGTTGAAATAATAACGGAGCGCAAAATGCTTAAAATCATGCGCACGGAGCGCGGCGGCTTTATCCTCTTTCCAATAAAATGACACTATTATGCGGTCAAGCACGCTTTCAAGACCGAGAGACTTTGCACATTCTGCGAGCGCGGAATATGTCTTGTAGGTGTCGGTCTTTGTATCGCAGGCGGCATAGCAGTCAGGATGCTTGTCAAGGAAACGCAACATCATTGCGGCATCCATCGGCGTAAGCGAGCCGCCTTCACGACTCGGAAAAATCGGCGTGTTCATGAAGGTTTCGTAGTCGGGGACAATTCCGTTCCCGAAACTTTCCTGCCCCAAGTCATCGCTCCACTCGTGCCTGAGTACCAGAACATCGTCCGAAGTGAAATTCAAATCCGCATCGAACACGCGCGTTCCGTGCGCGTAAGAGTTCTGCCATGCTTCAAGAGAGTCTGTATAAACCATAGTATTATACCCCCCCCCACTATGTGCAAGCGAATGATAGTTTTTATACCATGGCTCATCTATTTTTTTTGCAGTCTTTTTTTCTCCATCACAGGAGCAGAGTAGGAGAATTGGCAAAATTACAAACAAAAATATCAGTTTATTCGCGTTCATTTTTGCTATTTCAAAAATATAAAAGAGTAGACAAAATTCATTCTACTATTTTACCCCAAAAGACGCTTTTTTGCCAGAGTAAAAAGATGCAAGCGTAATACTATATAGAATAGTGCTGGGTAATAATCATTCCACGCCCCTCAAGAGTTCCGCAGTCAGTTTTTCTTTGTTATAAGTTTTTACAAACTGCTCGTATTTGCGCTTTGATTCTTCAGTGATTTCGGTGAGCTTTACAAATTTTTCTCTCTCCTGCAATTCCGACAATGACATCAAAAATGTACCGCACCCAATCGCATCTTCAAAATTATGATAATTTTCTGTCAGACCAAGGTTTGTTGAAGCAACTTTTGTGCAAACAATTCCAGCCCCGTATGACATCGCCTCGCCAATGTAGACCCACTTTTGAAGCGTTCTGAACGAAAATGCAAAGGCGATGTTTACTTTCAAATAGAAAACTGGCGGTTCATAGTTGGTCATTTTTATTTTTTCCTCCTTATCATCCGCTTCACTTTCCGCCCTACGCGCCGTACAAGGTTTGCTTTTTTCGGCGGGCAGTAAGTCGGAATATTGTCTCCACATTCGGGCTTCGG